>OODO01001232.1_pt1 | contig 18330 bp, 16 predicted proteins | sample 1671261 | NCBI WGS metagenome assembly OODO01 (sample SAMN06348138, study PRJEB24527) | human gut metagenome | biome: human gut; feature: ankylosing spondylitis patient; material: feces | host: Homo sapiens | place: China | collected 2015-10 | reverse complement strand
TTCACCCCGGGAGCCGTAATCCTCACCAACTTACCTCCCGCCTCAATAATCCGTATCGCTTGTTCCACGCAAGCCTCCGTATTCATCGTATCGGTATTTAACATAGATTGTACCAAGACTGGATACTCTGATCCAATATATATTTCTCCAATCTTAACTTGTTTCGTAGATCGACGCTTCATAATAATTGAAAATTGAAAATTGAAAATTGAAAATGACACCACTTTCTATTTTTCAATTCAAGATATTAATTGCTTTAAATTCTGAAGGTTACGCTTATTAGTAATTTCTTTTCCTTCCGGGGTGTAAAGATAATCGATTTCTTCTTTAAATCGGTCATAAACTTTAGCTCTTACGACTTTCATGGTCGAATTTATCATGCCATTCTGTTCATTCAGCGCCTCCGGCAACACGGCTATGACGGCAGGCAGCCACCTTTCCGGAAATAAATGAGCGTGTTTTCCGCCAACCCGGTAAGCCATCAGTTCACTCTGGATCTTTTTCAACATAACCCGGTAGGCATCCATAGAATCCGATTCAACATCCTGTTTCTCGATATACTCCCGTAACGCCATTTTATTCGGGACAATCAACCCGGCCGTGTACGGGGATTGATTATTATATAATATACAATAATCTATATATTTCGACTGTTCGGCAATGGTCTCCTCGATTCCTTCCGGGCTGTATTTCTCCCCGTCATTCGCTATCAGTAAGGATTTGAAACGCCCCAGCACGTACAACCAACCATCGGGGTGCAGATACCCCAAATCGCCAGTATGCAGCCAGCCGTCCACGATCGTCTCGGCCGTACTCTTCTCGTTTCTCCAGTATCCAGCCATCACGTTTCCTCCTTTTATCCACAACTCCCCTTTTTGCCCTTGGGGTAATTCCTGTCCTTCCTCATCACAAACTTTCAAATCAATCGGTTTTACCAATATCCCGGAAGAACCGAAACGATAACGTCCGGGGGTGTTCGAACTGATCACGGGAGAAGCCTCCGATAACCCATACCCTTGAAACATCGGAATTCCCAAAGCCGCGTAGTAACGCTGCAATTCAATATCCAGCAAGGCTCCACCTCCCACAAAAAAACGAAGGTTTCCACCAAATACCTGCTTCCGAAGTTTCGAGAACAAGAGGGCATCCCATAACTTCACCCAAGATTTCAGCAACACCTTCCATCCCCGTCCTCGATCGTCCCCAAAACCATTATATGTATAAGCAATCTTCAATCCCAGATGATAAAATCTATCCGTAAAACGTCCTTTCGCTTTGATCCCCGCCTCAATATTCTTTCGAAAATTTTTCGCCAAGGCAGGTACGCTCAATAATATATGAGGCTTCACTTCCTGCAGATTCTCCGGGATATTACGCAAATACTCCATTCCCGACCGCCCGTAATCGACAGAAACCAGCGAGGCCCCGTTATACATAAAAGAGTAAAGCCCTACCGTATGGGCAAAACTATGATCCCATGGTAAAAACAATAATATCCGATAATATGCCGGAATTTGTATCAAGGAATCTGATTGCAACACGTTCGTCACATAATTCCGGTGGGACAACATGATTCCTTTAGGCTCAGCCGTCGTCCCCGAAGTATAAGAAATATTTACCAGATCATCCTCCGTCACGGCACGAATCCGGTCATTCAGTAACTCCTTGTGTTCTCCCCGCCAAATCTCCCCTTCTCGTTGTAATAACTCAAAGGATACGTATTTACCTTCATTTATATCTGAATGTATCACTATAATCTTTTCCACCCCTCCGATTCGCCCCTCAATTCCTCGAACTCGATTCAAAAAGTTTGCGGACACAATCAAAAAACGAGCTTGAGAGTGTTCCACCCGAAAAACAATTTCGTTATCCGTCAACTTAATGGATAGCGGTACATTCACGCCTCCGGCGTATAACATCCCCAATTCCGAGTACACCCAAGCATTACAGCCTTCGCTTAACAATGCAATCCGGTCTCCCCTATCCATTCCCAATTGGCACAAAGCTCCCGCGAAGTTCAATACTTCTCGCTTTACCTCCATATATGATGTAGCCGCAAATTTCCCGTTTTTCTTTTCCCATAAATAAGGATTATCCGGAAACTTTTCGCAACTTCTTTCAAATAAATCTATAACCGTCTTCATATCTTTCATCATTCCCACAAAGCTAACAAAGAATTTGAAAATTCTTACGAAGAAAACCAACCATTCGTTACCGTAAATAACTTTTCATTCCAGATAAAACAAAAAATCAAAGAACTGATGAAGTAAACACCGCCAAAGACCTGCATTGTAACCTTATCATCACATCTCCCGTAAGATTAAACTCACCTAAAATTGAAAGCCATGATAAGAGCATTAATCTTGGCTATCGTTCTTTTCCTTATCGGAACAACGATAGCAATAAATAATTATATCAAAACTCAAGACCAAGTACCCTCGTCAAAGGAAACATTTCAACCGGATAAACTCCATGTCCCGGTTTTACATACAATCTCTCTCGAACATCACTCATTATTAACAATAACCTTTAAGAGTTCCCAATATACAACACCTTCAATTTATCGCAAATTCAAAGTAAAATAAAAAACGCCAGTAGGAAAACCTACCGGCATTTTACTATTTAATAAAATGAATATTACTGTGTTACTGCCGCCTTCTTCGCATCCAACCGGCGTACTACGTTCCCGTAAATAATCAGAGCCACAGCTGACACCAAAGCAATTGCCGCAAAGTAATACCAGATGTAATGCGCATTGGCGCTGGCAGCTTCCCAAGCTTCCCGGGTTGCAAATAAAGCCGGGTCGGGACAATATTTGGTAAGCAATACACCCGCTATGCCAAAACCGAAAATAGAGGACAGGAAAGAATGGAGATGGCTGAATCCGAGATACATGCCTTCTTCTCCCTCAGGAGCCTGTAAAGAGAAATATTCCAGATAGCGCGGAGAAATAAAGCATTCCGCCAAAGCTTGAACTACAATACCGAGTATCATCATCAATGTAATATTGCTCATGCCGGAAATAATCTCGTTGCCCAGCAGGTTTCCACACGCCATCAGTAACGCGGAAACAGGAATCAGGAACATACCGATGTTCATGGACGTAATAGCCGTACGCTTTGCCATCCACCTGGTGATGAAACTTACACAGCAAACCACAACAAAAGGATTTACATTGGCTATCCAGCCCGGCTTGGCCGTTTCGCCCGCCATACGGATAACATACTTGGGCATTGTGGCATATAATTGTTGCTGTACCATCCAGAATCCAGTTACGATAAGGATAAGAATCAATAAACGCCAGTTGGTGATGATGCGCAGGAAGCCTTGGCCTATTTCGCGCATGCTTTTACCTTCGCCTGCCGTATGTGCCGATTTATACAGAAGGACAACGGACAGCAACGCCAGAATAGTCATTGTGGCAGAGAAGAAGTTGATATAGATATAGGCCTGCTCACCGATAGCGTTGCGCAAGGGGTCGATAATGGTCTTTCCGGTAAAAGCACCGAAGTTCACCATCATATAAAAGATTGAATAACCACGGGCGCGGGTTGCTTCGGTGGTTTCCTTCGCAACCGATGCGGATATGATAGATTTGATGAACGAACCGCCGAGCATGATGACAAACAAAATGGGAACAATCATCCACCGTTCGCTACTGTCGGCCAGCCCTGAAAAGCGCGTAACTTCGCCATATTCCACCAGTCCGGCAGCTTCCAGCAGTGTAGGCAGCACGCCCAGACCCAAATATCCTGCAGACAGTAAGGAAAATGCGATAATCATTGATTTACGGAAACCTATCTTGTCGGCATAAGCTCCGGTAAAAATGGGAAGCAGATACAGTCCGCCCGAAAACAGACCAGAAATCATACTCGCTTCAAAATCGTTAAAACCTAAAATGTTGGACAGATAAATGGTAAGAACAATAAATACGGCATAATATGCCATGCGTTCAAAAAGTTCTACTGTGTTGCTTACCCAAAAGGCTTTGCTGAAACCTTTGGCATTAGTTTGGGGTGATTGAGTCATCCTTTACTGATTAATAGTTATGTTTTAATTACTTATATTTGCAGCAAATATACTCAATAACAATAAAACGGACAACGTATGAAAGATAAAATAGAAGTAGTAGCATTCGATGCAGACGATACCCTTTGGGAAAACGAGGTTTATTTTCAGGAGTTTGAGCATCAGTTCTGTGATTTACTGAAAGCATACCAACCGCAGAGTGCCGTTTCGCAAGAGCTGTTCAAGACAGAGATGAAAAACCTGCACATGTATGGCTACGGTTTGAAAAGCATGATGCTCAGCATGATTGAAACAGCCTGCCGGATTACCGGAGGAGAAGGTAACATGCATTGCGTGAAAGAAATCGTCAGGCTGGGGCAGGAGCTTCTTCAAAGACCCGTAACGCTTCTGGACGGGGTGGAAGAGGTGCTGCTCCGCCTGCAAGGAAAATACAGGCTGGTACTGGCGACCAAAGGAGACCTGTTCGACCAAAGAAGAAAAGTCCGGGAGTCGGGATTGATGCACTACTTCTGCCACATCGAGATAATGAGTGACAAGAAAGAAGCCGATTATCGGAAACTCCTTACCACTGTGGAATGCGCTCCGCAGAATTTCCTGATGTTGGGAAACTCCGTCAAGTCGGACATACTGCCGGTTTTGGAGCTGGGCGGATATGCAGCCCACATTCCTTACCACGTCACCTGGCAGTATGAAACCCATGATGGGGATATTGCGCATCCCAACTTCATCCGGTTAAAAAACATCACGGATATAATGGAATATCTCCTGTAAGGTATCTGCTGCACAAGAAAGCTTAATTCAGCGGTATCCAATGAAAAGCCCTTCCACGCTTGCCATAAGGTATCAAGCATGGAAGGGCTGATTTTAAAATTATCTCATTCCCGTCTTTTAGAACTGGAAGAACTTCTTGGCGTTGTAATAACTGATGTCCTCAATCATCTGATTGACGCGTTCCATTTCGGAAACGGGAATTTCACCGTTTTCCACATCACGGCCTACGAGGTTACACAACGTGCGGCGGAAGTATTCATGACGCGGGTAGGAGAGGAAAGAACGCGAGTCTGTCAGCATACCTACGAAACGGCTCAGCAGACCGAGTACGGAGAGTGCATTCATCTGTTTTTCCATACCGTCTTTCTGGTCGAGGAACCACCATCCCGAACCGAATTGAATCTTACCGGCAACAGTACCGTCCTGGAAGTTGCCCAACATGGTAGCGATTACCTCATTGGCACATGGGTTCAGATTATACAGAATGGTCTTTGTCAGTTTGCCTTCCGAATTCAGACGGTCGAGGAATTTAGCCATCGCCTTGGCGGTTGTAAACTCGCCGATAGAGTCGAAACCAGTGTCCGGGCCGAGCAGTTTGAACATCTTGCTGTTGTTGTTGCGGATAGCCCCGTAGTGGAATTGCTGTGTCCAGCCCTTTTCCCAATCCATCTCGCCAAAGGCAACCAGCATAGCCGACTTGAACTTCAGGATTTCTTCCTTAGTCAGTGCAGTACCGCCATATACCTTATTGAAGATTGCCTTAATTTCCGCATCCGTATAGTCTTCCGCATAGAATTCTTCGATGCCGTGGTCGGACAGCTTGCATCCCTGGGCGGCAAAGAAGTCATGACGCTTGCGCAAAGCGGCAATCATATCGTCGAAAGTAGAAATAGTCACACCGCTTACTTCCGCCAGCTTCTCTACGTAAGCACGGAAATCGCCGGGAACTTCCACCGCCATCGCCTTGTCGGGGCGCCAGGTAGGAAGCATCTTTATCTCAAATCCGCTCTCACGGGTCTTGATATGATATTCCAGCGAGTCAATGGGGTCGTCCGTAGTACACACGGTTTCCACGTGATAACGGCGCATCATGCCGCGGGCAGAATATTCGGGTTGTTTCAGTTTCTCGTTACATTCGTCGTAGATTTCACGTGCGGTCTTGGGGTTCAGAATCTTGTCGATGCCGAATGCCGTCTTCAACTCCAGGTGCGTCCAGTGATACAAAGGATTGCGGAAAGTATAAGGTACGGTTTCCGCCCATTTCTCAAACTTTTCCCAATCGGTGGTGTCCTTGCCGGTACAGAAACGTTCGTCCACACCGTTGGTACGCATGGCACGCCACTTGTAGTGGTCGCCGCCCAGCCAGATTTCCGTCAGTGACTTGAATTGGTAGTCGTCTGCTACCATTTGTGGAATTAAATGACAGTGATAGTCAATAATCGGCATTTTAGCCGCATGTTCGTGGTACAACTTCTGCGCGGTTTCAGTCTGCAACAGGAAGTTCTCGTCCATAAAGTTTTTCATCTTCTTGTGTTTTAAGTATCTAAAAATTTTACTTTCTTGTCGTTACACCAATATAGTATTGATTGTAAAGCTAATAGGCTCGATAACGCTTTTTGCTTTTATTAACCGTTATCGAACACAAAAGTAGAAATTTTACTTGGAGAAACAAAATAATTCGTATCTTTGCGGCAAATATTTATAATATTTAAGTTTTAAATGTAAGACCTTTAAACACCTTAGGGCGGGAGAAGATGGAAAACAAGAATTATACGATAAAAGACATTGCACGCATGGCCGGCGTCTCTGCCGGAACCGTAGACCGCGTGCTTCATAACCGGGGCGACGTATCCCGTGCAAGCAGAGATAAGGTTCAAAAAGTCCTCGATGAAATCGATTATCATCCCAACATGTTTGCCATAGGTCTGGCGGCAAAAAAGCGCTACCATATAGTATGTATCATACCTTATTATATAGAGCATGATTACTGGCACTCCGTTGCGGCGGGCATAGACCGTGCCGCGCAAGAGCTGCGGCCGTTCAATGTAGGGGTGGACTATCTTTTTTACAGCCATGCGGATAAAGCGTCCTATGAAACGGCATGTGCGCAACTTCAATCCGTTGTTGCCGACGGGGTGTTGATAGCCCCGAATTTTCAGGATGATACCCTGAAGCTGACATCGTATCTGGAAGATAAAAAGATACCTTATGCCTTCATCGACTTCAATATGGAGCAGACTCATGCACTATGCTATATAGGCCAGGACTCCAAAGTCAGCGGATACATTGCCGCCAAAATACTGATGCGCCGCTACCGGGAAGGGCAGGAGCTGGCACTTTTCCTGAACAATCAGAAGAACAGCCCCGCCGAGGTGCAGATGCAACGGCGCCTGGAAGGCTTTATGCAGTATCTTGCGGCCGAGCACAAAAACCTGACTATACACGATGTCGTTCTCCACAAGGAAGACACCGCCGCCAACGAGGAAGTGCTGGATGCTTTCTTCTCCGGACATCCCAAAGCCACTTTAGGGGTCGTATTCAACTCACGCGTGTATCAAGTGGCGGACTACTTGCAGAAAAAGAACCTGAAGTTGGATGCACTGGTCGGCTACGACCTGCTTCAGAAGAATGTGGAACACCTGAAAAACGGCGAAGTGAACTATCTCATCGGGCAACGGCCGGGACTGCAAGGCTATTGCGGCATTAAAGCGCTGTGCAATCACGTGGTATTCAAAAAACCGGTCACAGCCGTAAAATATATGCCTATCGACATCCTGATGAAGGAAAACATCGACTTCTATTTTGAGTTTGAATAATCCTGCTATAGTAAGAAAGGCTATCAATCATAATCCAACAATCATAATTAAAATCATTTTCAAGATGAAAGCATTAAACAAACAGACGGCTCCCAAGTCCGTTGCTCCTGAACGAATCATCCAGTTCGGTGAAGGTAACTTCCTTCGTGCATTTGTAGACTGGATTGTTTACAACATGAACCAAAAGACCGACTTCAACGGCAGTGTTGTAGTGGTTCAGCCTATCGAAAAAGGAATGGCGGAATGGCTGAACGGCCAGGACTGCCTTTACCATGTCAACCTGCAGGGCCGTTTGAACGGTGAAGCGGTAAACAGCCTCACGCGTATCGACTGCATCAGCCGCGCATTGAATCCCTATTCTCAGAACTCTGCATTCATGGCGCTTGCCGACCAGCCCGAAATCCGTTTCGTTATCTCCAACACCACGGAAGCCGGCATCGCGTTCGACCCGAACTGCAAGTTCAGCGACGCCCCCGCATCTTCTTATCCGGGCAAGTTGACCCAGTTGCTGTTCCGTCGTTTCAAGACGTTCAAGGGCGACAAGAGCAAAGGCCTTATCATCATGCCTTGCGAATTGATTTTCCTGAACGGACATCACCTGAAAGAATGTATCTACCAGTACATCGAACTGTGGAAAGACGACTTCGGAGCGGATTACGAGAAGTTCAAGACCTGGTTCACAAAGTACTGCTATGTATGCGCCACTCTGGTAGACCGCATCGTTCCGGGCTTCCCGCGCAAGGAGATTGCGCAGATTCAGAAGAAAATCTGTTATGCCGACAACCTGGTTGTACAGGCCGAAATCTTCCACCTGTGGGTTATCGAGGCAGCCGAGAATCTCTCTCTCCGCCAGTTGGCAGAGGAGTTCCCTGCAAACAAGGCGGGATTGAACGTACTCTTCGTGAAGTCCGAAGCTCCTTACCACGAAAGAAAGGTTACTTTGCTGAACGGTCCTCACACCGTGCTTTCTCCGGTGGCTTACCTGAGCGGCGTAAACATCGTGCGCGATGCCTGCAACCACCCCGTTATCGGCAAGTATGTCCGTAAAGTACAGTTTGACGAACTGATGCAGACGCTGAACCTGCCTATGGACGAACTGAAGAAGTTCGCCGCCGATGTATTGGAACGTTTCGACAATCCTTATGTAGAGCACCAGGTAACCAGCATCATGCTGAATTCCTTCCCGAAATACCAGACCCGCGACCTGCCGGGCTTGAAGACTTATCTGGAACGCAAGGGCGAACTTCCGAAAGGCCTCGTACTCGGTCTTGCCGCCATCATCACATATTACAAGGGCGGCGTGCGTGCCGACGGCGCTGAAATCACTCCGAACGACGCTCCCGAAATCATGCAACTGCTGAAAGACCTTTGGGCAACAGGCGATACCCGCAAAGTAGCGGAAGGCGTATTGGCAGCCAAAGACCTCATCTGGGGCGAGCACGGAGACTTGAACGCCATTCCGGGACTGACGGATATGGTAACCGGCTTCCTGAACTCTATCCAGGAGAAGGGTATGCTGGAAACAGTAAAAAGCATTCTCTGATAAAGAACCGGTATGACAAAAGAAAAACAGGGCAGGGCTTCGGCTTTGCCTTGTTTTTTTATGCCCGACCTACCCAATAAAACAGCCGTTATATGGTGCCGGCCGGATTTTTTCGCGTATCTTTACCGGATAAAGCGATATTCATCAAAATTCTGATAACTAATGGAAAACAACTCCGACTTAAACAATCAAGCAGCCCAATACACATTGTGCTTCAACACCCGATGCCCGAAAGCCGAAAACTGCCTGCGGCACAGTATGACACAATACACCACGGCGCAAAACATCCGGCTGTCCGTCATCAACCCCCTCTGCTATCCGGCGGCAGGGAAGGAGTGCCCGCACTTCCGCAGCAACAAGAAAATACGGGTGGCATGGGGCTTCAAGAAACTTTACGATGATATGCCCGCACGCATCTCCCGTGCCATTCACCTCAATCTGGAAGCCATATTCAACCATTCGCCCTATTACCGGTATCGCAACCAGAAGCTGGGGCTTACTCCGAAGCAGCAGGAGTGCATCCGCCAGGTATGCCGGAAGCATGGCTGGAAAGAGGAGATACAGTTCGACCGGTACACCGAGGAATACGACTGGTAAGCACTTTGTCGGTATTCCACCGCAGGGTAGCCGGCATTCCACCACAGGATACCTCAACTACCGGCAGGTGGTACAGGGAATACCAACCGTTGGTAGCTCTTGTACCACGCAGTGGTACGCGCCGTACCTTAGTAAGGTACTTCTCGTACCAAACTGTGGTACGGACAGTACCAAGCGCTGGTACAAAGAGTACCAAAGGATGATACGGGCAATACCACGCGACGGTACAAGTGCTACCACCCGTCGGTATGACCGCTACCACCGGGTGAAACAAACGTCCGTCCCCGGCATTTAATCCAAAGGATAGGTGTCAAAAGCAAACAACTCCGTAGAGAGATACCTCTCTCCCGTATCAGGCAGCAAGGCCACCACCGTTTTGTCGGCAAATTCGGGACGCACCGCCAGCAGACGTGCCGCATAGACAGCCGCTCCGGAAGATATTCCCGCCAGCAATCCCTCGGTAGATGCCAGTTCGCGTCCGGCGCGAATGGCTTCATCATCCGGCACGGGAATCACCTCGTCCACTACCGAAGCATCGTAAAGGGCCGGAATAAAGTTTGCCCCGATGCCCTGTATGCGGTGAGGCGCGTCCTCGCCCCCCTCAAGCACGGGAGATGATGCGGGTTCTACGGCCACAATGTAGACATTCGGATTATGCCTTTTCAAGGCGCGCGCCACACCGCAAATCGTGCCGCCCGTACCTACTCCCGCCACAAACACGTCCACTTGTCCGTCCGTATCCGTCCAGATTTCCTTGCCCGTAGTAAGTTCGTGTATCCGGGCGTTGGAAGGGTTCTCGAACTGTTGCAGAATCACGGCGCCGGGTATCTTGTCCCTCAGTTCCTGCGCCTTGGCGATAGAGCCCGCCATGCCTGCCAGTCCGTCCGTCAGCACGATTTCCGCTCCGAGGGCTTTCAGCAGGTTGCGGCGTTCGACGCTCATGGTTTCGGGCATGGTCAGTATCAGATGATAACCTTTGATGGTGGCCACCATTGCCAGCCCTACTCCCGTATTGCCGCTGGTAGGCTCTATAATGGTGGCGCCGGGCTTCAACGCTCCGCGCGCTTCGGCATCCTCGATCATCGCCAGCCCTACGCGGTCTTTTACGCTGCCTGCGGGATTAAAGGACTCCAGTTTGGCAACCACTTCCCGTTGCAATCCGTACTTCCGGCTGTACCCCGCCAGTTTCATCAGCGGCGTACCGCCGATAAGTTCCGTCAAGTTATTCGCTATTTTCGCCATAATTCGTCCGAGTTTATACAGAATAAGACACAAATGAGGAGACACACCAAAAGCAGGCTCGCTATTGCCGTACTCTTGACGCATCTCCTCGCAAAGGTAGGAAAAAAACGTTTCGCCCTTTCTTTCCTTAATAAAGATTAGTGTTTGATATAGTTCACAATCCACGCACCCACTTCTTTCGTGCCGTATTTGCCGCCGCCTTCCACCTGGATTTCCGGGGTACGGATATTGGCGTCGAGCGAAGCATCCACCGCCTTGCGGATAAGCGCGCCTTCTTCCTTCAGGTCGAAATACTCGAACAGCATGGCTACGGAAAGAATCTGTGCCAGCGGGTTGGCTATGTTCAGGCCCTTAGCCTGCGGCCATGAGCCGTGAATAGGCTCGAACACCGGCGTGCTTTCGCCCGTGGAAGCCGAAGGGAGCAAGCCCATGGAGCCGCTGATGCAGGAGCCTTCATCGGTCAGAATATCGCCGAAGGTATTCTCGGTCACCATCACGTCGAAGAACTTCGGTTCCTGAATCATGCGCATGGCGGCGTTGTCCACGTACATATAGTCGGTGGTGACTTCCGGATAGTCCGGGGCCATTTCCTGCGCAATCTGTCTCCACAGGCGCGAAGAGGCAAGTACATTCGCCTTGTCCACTACCGTAAGGTGCTTGTTGCGCTTCATGGCATACTCAAAGCCCACTTTCAGGATGCGTTCAATCTCCGGACGGGTATACATATTGGTGTCGTAGGCCTTGTCGTTGTCCTGATACTTCTCACCGAAATACATACCGCCCGTCAGTTCGCGGATGCAGATGAAGTCCGCACCGTCCACCAGTTCCGCACGGAGCGGCGACTTGTGCAAGAGGCACTTGAAGGTCTGCACCGGACGGATATTGGCAAACAGCCCCAACTTCTTGCGCATAGCCAGCAGTCCTTGTTCGGGACGCACCTTGGCGGTGGGGTCATTGTCGAATTTCGGGTCGCCTACTGCCGAAAAGAGCACTGCATCGGCATTCTTACAAGCCTGATAGGTAGCTTCGGGGAAAGGGTCGCCCACTTTGTCGATGGCGTCCGCACCGCACACGGCATACTCATAACTTACTTTGTGACCGAATTTCTCGCAAACGGCGGTCATTACGTCCACACCTACGGCGGATATTTCGGGGCCGATACCGTCACCGGCCAATACTGCAATTTTAAAGTCCATAATTATTATTTCTTTTTCAATTCATTTTCTATCTTATCTTTCATTGCTTTATTCTTGCGGCGAACACGGTCACCCGTCACAAATCCCGCAGTCAGCATAAGCGTCCATATCACATCCATAAGAGTGACGAGCTGCAGCTCATTTGCATACCAATTCAAGAAAACACGAAACAAAAATATCATGCAAGCAAAAAACAGATAGCTTACATTGGGTTTTCTTTCGAAATAATCCTTTATTCTCTTATCAATCATGGTTGGGCATCTTATTTATCGTATTCAGCTTCTATTATATTCAACATCTTTACCGTAGCCTTAATGGCCGCTTCCGTCTGGTCGGCATCCAGCCCGCGGGTACGGAACACCTTGTCTTCAAAACTCCAGGTGATAACCGTCTGCACAAAGGCATCGGTACGTCCGCCGGGCGGGATGGTCACCGCATAGTTCGTCAGCATCGGGAACTTGCGCCCCAGAGTCACCTTGTATATCTTGCGCAACGCACGCACAAAGGCATCGTACTGACCGTCGCCGCTGGAACTCTCCTCATACTCCTTGCCGTTGATTTCTATTTTCAACGTAGCCATCGGTTTCAGTCCGTAGGCAAGGTTCACGATGTAGCTTTTCAGATTCACCCGCTCGTCCATCATGCCGTGTTTCAAAACATCGGAAACGATGTACGGCAAATCTTCCTGCGTCACCAGTTCCTTTTTATCGCCCAGCTCGATGATACGTTCGGTAACCTTGCGCATGGCATCCTCGTCCAGCTCCAGCCCCAGGTCTTCCAGGTTCTTGCGGATATTCGCCTTACCGCTGTTCTTGCCCAGCGCATACTCCCGCTTACGGCCGAAGCGTTCGGGCAAGAGGTCGTTGCAGTACAGGTTGCTTTTATTATCTCCGTCGGCATGCACGCCCGCCACCTGCGTAAACACATTCTCACCCACAATCGGTTTGTTGGCGGGAATTACGATGCCCGAATAAGACTCCACCACACGGCTCACATCATTGAGGCGGCTCTCGTCGATATTGGTTACAGCGCTGAAATGGTCTTTCAGGATGGCCTGCACGCTGGCAAGAGGCGCATTCCCCGCACGCTCGCCCAGACCGTTAATGGTGGTGTGCAACCCCTTGCAACCGCTCAACACGGCTGCCAGCACATTGCTCACCGCAAGGTCGTAATCATTGTGCGCATGGAAGTCGAAATGCGCGTGCGGATAGCGTTTCACCATTTTCCGCATGAATTCAATGACCTGCAACGGGTTCAGCACCCCCAACGTATCGGGCAGCATATACCGCTTTATGTTGGTCCGAATCAATGCGTCCATCAATTGAAACACATATTCGGGCGAATCTTTCATGCCGTTGCTCCAGTCTTCCAGGTAGACGTTCACCTCCATGTCCTGCACGTTTGCGTAGTCCACCACTGCCAGAATGTCCTCGATATGTTCTTCGGGCAACTTCTTCAACTGGCAGGAGCAATGCTTCAGCGAGCCTTTGCACAGCAGGTTAATGACGCGGCAGCCGGTAGCGTGTATCCAGTCCACCGACGTATGCCCGTCTACGAAACCGAGCACTTCCACCCTCGGCAACATATTGCGGCGGGCGGCCCAGTCGCATATCATTTTCACCGCATCGAACTCCCCTTCAGACACCCGCGCGGAAGCCACTTCCACCCGGTCCGCCTTCAAGTCTTCAAGCAGCAAACGGGCTATCATCAACTTCTCATGGGGCACGAAAGACACCCCGCTGGTCTGTTCGCCGTCGCGGAGCGTGGTGTCCATGATTTCTATCTTCGGATGATTATGCTTCATGTTTCTTCTCCCAGGATTCTATTTTGTCTTTGTTCTCTACAAGGAAATCTATATCGTCCAATCCGTTCATCAGGCAGTGTTTCTTGTAGGCATTGATTTCAAAATGCTCGCTCTTGCCCGTGGCCTTGTTGGTAATGGTCTGTTCGGGCAGGTTCACTTCCACTTCTGTTTTGGGGTTGGCGAAAACCGAGTCGAAAAGCTCCTTCAGGAACGGTTCGCTCACCACCACGGGAAGCACGAAATTATTCAGTTCGTTGTTCTTATGGATATCCGCAAAGAAGCTGCTCACCACCACGCGGAAACCATAGTCGGCAATGGCCCATGCCGCATGCTCGCGGCTGCTTCCCGAACCGAAGTTCTTGCCGGCCACAAGGATTTGTCCGCCGTAGGTAGGGTCGTTCAGTACGAAAGATTCTATTTTGTTGCCTTGCTTGTCATACCGCCAGTCGCGAAACAAGTTCTCGCCAAAGCCTTCTTTCGTGGTGGCTTTCAGGAAACGTGCAGGGATTATCTGGTCGGTATCCACATTCTCCAACGGAAGAGGTACACAAGTGCTGTTGATGATATTGAATTTCTGTTTCATTGTTGCTGTTATTTGATTGTTCTTTCTTCACTGCAGAGGACATAGGGCCTCAGTTTCTCCCTCTGTAGTGAACCTTGATTTAGATAAACTCCCTCGGGTCTGTAATCACCCCCGTCACCGCCGCTGCTGCAGCCACCAGCGGACTGGCAAGCAATGTGCGTGCACCCGGCCCCTGACGTCCCTCAAAGTTACGGTTACTGGTGGACACCGCATACTTCCCGGCAGGCACTTTGTCATCATTCATCGCCAGACAAGCCGAACATCCCGGCTGGCGGATGGCGAATCCCGCCTCTTCCAGCACTTTGTCCAAGCCTTCCTCACGTATCTGCGCATCTACCATCCACGAACCGGGAACCAGCCATGCCACTACATCCGCCGCTTTCTTACGGCCTTTCACGATAGAGGCAAATGCACGGAAATCCTCGATACGGCCGTTGGTACAAGCACCCAAGAACACGTAATCAATCTTCTTGCCCAACAACGGTTCACCCGGCCGGAAGCCCATATACTCCATCGACTTCATAAAAGACGCCTTGGCGGCCTCGCCCATGCCCTCGGTAGCGGGGATGTGCTGCGTGATGCCCATGCCCATACCCGGATTGGTTCCGTAGGTAATCATCGGCTCGATGTCGGCGGCGTCGAAGCGTACTTCCTTATCGAACACGGCATCCTCATCGCTTTTCAATGTTTTCCAGTATGCCAGCGCCTTGTCCCACGCTTCGCCTTTCGGAGCATATTCGCGTCCCTTAATGTACTCGAAGGTCGTTTCGTCCGGAGCAACCATACCGCCGCGCGCACCCATTTCTATGCTGAGGTTGCACAGCGTAAGGCGTCCTTCCATAGACAGGCTGCGCACCGCCTCTCCGGCATACTCCACAAAGTAGCCCGTAGCGCCGCTGGTAGTCATCTTGGACATCATATAGAGCGCCACATCTTTGGCGGTCACCCCTTTACCCAATTTGCCGTCTACGGTAATGCGCATCGTCTTGGGGCGGGTTTGCAGAATACACTGCGAAGCCATCACCATCTCCACTTCGCTCGTACCGATGCCGAAAGCCACCGCCCCCATTGCGCCGTGAGTGGACGTATGCGAGTCACCGCATACAATCGTCATGCCCGGCAAGGTCAGCCCCCGTTCCGGACCCACCACATGGATAATGCCGTTCTTCTTGTCCATCATGCCGAAATGCTCCAGTCCGAAATCTTCCGCATTCTTGGCAAGCGTATCCACCTGCGCCTTTGACACGGGGTCTTCGATAGGTTTATCCTGGTCGTGCGTCGGCGTATTATGGTCGGGCATGCAGAATATCTTTTCCGGACGGAAACACTTGATTCCCCTGGCACGCAATCCGGCAAAAGCCTGCGGGCTGGTCACTTCATGGCAATAAAGCCTGTCTATGTAAAGTTGTGTAGGGCCGTCTTCCACCTTCTGTACAACGTGGGCATCCCAAATTTTATCAAATAATGTATTCATCAGAATAAGTATTAATTACAAATTATCAATCACTAATCGTTAATCACTAACCGCTAAAATTTATTAATACAGTCTATATACGCTTCCACCGACGCAGCTATAATATCCGTATTGGCGCCGAAGCCATAGTAGATACGGTTATCATATTCCACCTGCATGTGCACCTTACCCATATCATCACTCCCCTTGCTGATGGCCTGAATGGTAAACTCCTTCAACGTCATGTGGCGGTCTATTATCTTCTTCAGGGCTTTGATTGCGGCATCTACCGGACCGTTTCCGCTGGCGGCGGCCTCGAACTTCTCACCCGAAATGTTCAGCCCGATGCTGGCTACCGAACGGACACCTACGCCGCTCGTCACCTGCAAGTATTCCAGTTTGATACGATGATTCTGCGAGCGGTCCGCACCTGCCAATACCAGAATATCATCGTCGTTAATATCTTTCTTCTTATCGGCAAGTTTCAGGAAATCTTCGTAAATCTTATCCAGTTTCTGCTGATCCAGAGACACGCCCAACACCTGCAGGCGGTTCTTCAAGGCAGCACGTCCGCTACGGGCGGTCAGTACGATAGAGTTGTCATCGATGCCCACATCGTGCGGGTCGATAATCTCATAAGTCTGCACATTCTTCAATACGCCGTCCTGATGAATGCCCGACGAGTGCGCAAAGGCATTACGCCCTACGATTGCCTTGTTAGGCTGCACCGGCATATTCATCAGGCTGGATACCATACGGCTGGTAGGGTAAATCTTCTGCGTGTTGATGTTGGTTTCAATATCAATATCCTTATGACATCTGATAATCATAGCCACCTCTTCGAGCGAAGTATTTCCGGCACGTTCGCCGATACCGTTGATAGTAACTTCCACCTGGCGGGCGCCGTTCAGCACACCTGCCATTGTATTGGCAGTAGCCATACCCAGGTCGTTGTGGCAATGCGTGGAGATGACAGCGTTATGAATGCCGTCCACATGCTCCATCAGATATTTTATCTTCGCACCATACTCACCGGGAAGGCAGTAACCGGTGGTATCGGGAATATTCACCACCGTAGCGCCCGCTTTGATAACGGCTTCCACCACACGCGCCAGGTATTCGTTATCCGTGCGTCCGGCATCTTCGGCATAGAATTCGACATCCTCTACATAGCGGCGGGCATACTTCACTGCCGCCACGGCACGTTCGATAATCTCCTCGCGGTTGGAATTGAATTTATATCTGATGTGCGAGTCGGAAGTACCGATACCGGTATGAATACGTTTATGCTTGGCAAATTGCAGAGCTTCCGCCGCCACGTCAATATCTTTCTGTACGGCACGTGTCAAGGCGCAAATCGTAGGCCACGTCACAGCTTTGGAAATCTCAATCACCGAGTTAAAGTCACCCGGACTCGAAATGGGGAATCCCGCCTCAATCACATCCACGCCCAGCGCTTCCAGTTGCCTTGCCACCTGAATTTTTTCCACTGTATTCAACTGGCATCCCGGAACCTGCTCGCCATCGCGGAGCGTTGTGTCGAAAATAAATAATTTGTCACTCATTGCTTTATTGTATTTAATTTATGTTCCATAAAAAAAGCCTTTCACACTTGGAAGTGAGAAAGGCTTCATATATCATTGCATCTTACATATATATTCACGCACAGCACTCACTTCCACTAAACTTTGCCAGTAGAATAATAATACCACACAGTAGAATATATGTAAAGTTCTGAATCATCTTCTTTTTTGTTTTGACGTTGCAAAGGTAGATATTATTTCGTACCACACAAACAAATTCGTTACTTTTTTCCGATAAAAAATATCATTTTATAAGTTTGTATTCATTTATCGCTGAAATATATCACAAAAAAAGGCGTACCTCAAGGTACGCCTTTCCTTATTCTTCAGTTCAATACAAGTTCTGAATTACTTCTTCTCACAAGGTTTGTCACACTTGGCACCATCACATGCAGCCTTAGGACACGCTGCTGAATCAGCAGCCTGGCAACATGCCTTTGCAGAGTCACATACTTGTTCTGTTTTTGCAGCACAGCAAGAATCTGCCTCAGTTGCATTAGAATCTGCAGCCTTTTTGTTGCCACAAGATGTCACTGCGAAAGAAAACGCTACCGCAACGGCAGCCAATAAAACTTTAGTCTTCATACTTTCAATTTGCTTTAAACGTTGATATAAAATTAGTTCGGCGCAAATATAAGAAAAGTTTATGAGACCGCCAAAAACGAACAAAGCCTCCGTATCCTTATCAGACACGGAGGCTTCTTCTGAAAACG
>OODO01001228.1_pt1 | contig 18403 bp, 17 predicted proteins | sample 1671261 | NCBI WGS metagenome assembly OODO01 (sample SAMN06348138, study PRJEB24527) | human gut metagenome | biome: human gut; feature: ankylosing spondylitis patient; material: feces | host: Homo sapiens | place: China | collected 2015-10 | reverse complement strand
TTGTCAAGCAGGGGCTTGTGGGCTGCTGGCTGGTCAAAGACCTCAGCCGCTTTGGTCGTGACTATCTGACTGTTGGACAATATACGGATATTATCTTTCCGAGTTATGATGTCCGCTTTATCGCTATAAATGATGGCGTAGACAGCAACCGGGGAGACAGCGAGGGCTTCGCCGCAATCCGTAATCTGTTCAACGAGTGGTATCCCCGTGATACCAGCAAGAAAGTCCGTGTCAGTTTGCGGCAGAGAGGAACCAGTGGGAAGCACATGGGCAAACCGCCCTACGGATACCGCTGTGACCCGGAGGACAAGGATCACTGGATTCTGGATGAAGAAGCGGCTCCGGTAGTCAAGCTCATCTTCGACCTTTGCATTGACGGCAAAGGCCCGGAGCAGATTGCAAGGATTCTGGAAGAAAAGCAGATTCTGACCGCAAAAGCTCTGTATGCCAAGCGAAAGAAAAAGCCGATGCCGGAAAGACCGTACCACTGGAGCAACCAGTCCATTGTAGGGATTTTGGAACGGCAGGAGTACACAGGCTGTACCTGCAACTTCAAGACTTATTCCAAGTCCTACAAGCTGAAAAAGCGGATTCCCAATGAGCCGGAGAATATGTTTTATCTGCCGGACACACAGGAAGCGATTGTATCTCAGGCACAGTTTGACAGGGTGCAGGAACTGAGGAAAAACAAACGCCGCCCCGCAAAAGCGGAACGGCAGGGATTGTTCTCAGGGCTTCTGTTTTGTGCCGATTGCGGCGGCAAGCTCCACTTTGCCACAAGTAAAAGCTTTGAGGGCAAGCAGGATCACTACGTCTGCAACAACTACAAGAGCAACCGTGGTACTTGTACTGCCCACTATATCCGGGAAGATGTGCTTCGTGAAATCGTTCTGGAACGCATCCGGGCAGTCAATGAGTATATCCGAAGCGATGTGGACGGTTTTCAGGAGGAATGGCTGCAATGCCGCAGGACTGACCAGGAGCGCAGCATCCGGGATGACAAAAAGAAGCTGGAACAGGCAAAGAAACGCCTTGCCGATCTGGATGTCATCATCTCCCGGCTGTACGAGGACTATGTTCTTGGAAATCTCAATCAGGACAGATACAGAAAGATGTCTGCGGACTATGAAGCGGAGCAGGAACGGTTAAAGCTCGAAATTGAAGTTATCGAAGAATGGGTGGAACAGCGGGAAGAAATGAATGACGGTCTGGATGCCTTTATCGCCCTGACACAGAAATATGTGGATGTGGAGGAGCTGACACAGACCATCGTGAACGAGTATATCAAGAAGATCGTTGTCTATGCCCCGGACAAGTCCAGCGGCAAGCGCAAGCAGAAAGTGAAGATTTTTTTCAACTTTGTGGACGATGTGGATATTCCCGTTATTTCCGAGCCTATTGTCACACAAACAACCTATGAACGCAGAAAAACGGCGTGACCTTCGGGTCACACCGTTCTCTGCGACAAAATAGTTACTTGTCACTATTAAGCCTTGATTTTGCTGGGTTTTCCGGCGGAGTTTTTGGCGTGCCAAAAGGGATTCGAACCCCCGACCTTTCGCTTAGGAGGCGAACGCTCTATCCAACTGAGCTATTGGCACATAACATAACTATTGTATATGATGGCTTGCGATTTGTCAAGAAATTGGGAAATTTTCTTATTTTACTGAATATTCAAAAAAATTTAAAATAAGTGTTGACAAATGGAGAAACTTGTGTTAGAATAAATCTTGCTGAAATGCTGAAAGGCAAGATGAGCATACGGAGAGGTGTCCGAGTGGTTTAAGGAGCTAGTCTTGAAAACTAGTGATCCCGCGAGGGACCAAGGGTTCGAATCCCTTCCTCTCCGCCATTTTATTTTATAGTGAATTTAAACTTCACACGGAGGATTACTCAAGTGGTGAAGAGGCTCCCCTGCTAAGGGAGTAGGTCGCTAACGCGGCGCGAGGGTTCAAATCCCTTGTCCTCCGCCAAGAAAAAAGCACTTGCGAAAGCAAGTGCTTTTTTCAGTGAAATAAATCCAAAAGGATTTGTGAAATACCTATCGGTGTGAAATATGGATTCTCCATGTGAAGTGCCTGACGGCGTGAAAGGATTTATTTTATTTCACTTTCTGCGTAAGCAGAAAATTTCACAATACAATAGTATTATTTCACATACGAAGTATATTTCACTTGTTTAAATTAAAAGAGGTTCGTATGGCTGAATCAAAGCTTAGAGAACTATCAATTGATTTATATAACCGGTGCGGCACTATTCGCAGAATATTGGTTGCATCTATTAATACTGCAAAAGAAAATTTACAAAAGGAAAAGATTAATTCAAAATCAAAACCCAACCTTTCCGTATAATAGCATTACCCGATTGACACCAAACTTAATAACTGGTAATATGAGGCTGTGAGAATATTTGTATTCTTGCAGCATATTTTTTTATCAAAAGGAGGATGGATTAATGGGATTTTTATTAGGAAAGACCGCTGTTATTACAGGCGGAGGAAGGGCTGTTCTCAGCGACGGAGGTTGCGGTTCAATCGGCTACGGCATTGCTGTTGCTTATGCAAAAGAGGGTGCAAACCTTGTTATTACAGGCAGAAATGTCAAAAAACTTGAGGATGCCAAAGAAGAACTCGAAAGACTTTACGGAGTAAATGTGTTGCCTGTTCAGGCTGATGTCAGCAAGGACGGCGATAACGAAAAGGTTGTTCGGAATGTTGTTGACAGGGCTGTTGAAGCATTCGGCGGAATTGATGTTTTGATTAACAACGCTCAGGCTTCTGCGTCGGGTATTACGCTTGCTGATCATACAACAGAGCAATTTGATCTTGCTGTTTATTCGGGATTGTACGCAACCTTCTATTATATGAAGGCTTGCTATCCGTACCTTAAAAAGTCAAAGGGAACGGTTATAAACTTTGCTTCGGGTGCAGGACTTTTCGGAAACTTTGGTCAGTGCGCATATGCCGCCGCCAAAGAGGGCATAAGAGGTCTTACACGAGTTGCCGCTAATGAATGGGGCAAGGACGGCATTAATGTCAACATTGTTTGTCCGCTTGCATGGACTGCTCAGCTTGAAAAATTTGAGCAGGCTTATCCCGACGCATTCAAGGCGAATGTAAAAGTGCCGCCAATGGGACATTTTGGTGATGTTGAAAAAGAAATCGGCCGTGCCTGTGTTGCACTTGCATCACCTGATTTCAAGTATATGAGCGGCGAAACCATAACCCTCGAGGGCGGAATGGGACTCAGACCGTAACCTCATTTGGAGAAGAATATTTTTATCTACGGCAAATTATCAAATCAAACTCCGCTTTCGCTTGAGAGCGGAGTTTTTGTATGCAGAAAATAAAAGACAGCCGTGTGTAAAAATTCGGCTGTCTTTTTTGTCACAGATTAGATGAAAAAATTCCCGTAAGCTGTTGCACTCCGATTGATACGGCGGAAATTGCTATCCAACAGAAAAATCCTAAGATAATCGGCTTTGCACCGCTCTTTATCAGTTTTACTATGTTTGTGTTAAGTCCGATTGCGCCCATTGCCATTGAAATGAAAAATGTTGCGAGCCATTTCATCAGAGGTACAAAACCGTTGTTGTAAAATTCTGTAAAAGAACATTGCGGAATAAATCCGACAAGTGTTGATACAAGTGACGCTCCGATAAAAAAGAGGATGAACCAGGGGAAAATCTTTTTGAATGAAAATGATGAACCTTTTGCTCCGATTGATTTTGCCTTGTGTGTTCTGTAAATTGCAAGACAGAGTGTTATCGGAATTATCGCAAGTGTGCGTGTCAGTTTTACGGTTACTGCTGTTGACAAAATACCGTTTGCATTCCAGATTTTTTCAGCAGTTGCGGCGGTTGCGGTTACGGACGATGTGTCGTTTACCGCTGTTCCTGCAAACACCGCAAAGCCTTCCGTGCCAAAGCCGACAGCGTGTCCGAATGTCGGAAAAATGAGCGCCGCAAGAATATTGAACAGAAAGATAACCGATATTGATTGTGCAATTTCTTCGTCATCGGCATCAATTACCGGAGCGGTTGCCGCAATTGCAGAACCGCCGCAGATTGACGAACCTACCCCGATAAGACATGCTGTTTTAGGTTTGATTTTTGCAATTTTCATAACTGCAAATGCTGTTATGAGGGATGTTGAAATTGTGCTTACAATCACGGGCAGACTCTTACCGCCTACACTTGCAATTGTGCCGAGATTAAGCGAAAAGCCGAGTATGATTACGGCCCATTGCAGAATCTTTTTTGAGGTGAATTTTATTCCGCCCGAAAAATGTTTGTTTGCAGAAAATTTCGGTGCTAAAAGCGTGATTATCATTCCCGTTATAATTGCCGCAACAGGTGCGCCTATCAGCGAAAACGAAAATGAGCCGATTTGAATAGTGCTGAAAAGTTCCGCAAATGCCGCAATGACGGCACATACAAGGACTCCGCCGAGGTTTGTTTTGATGAATTTCATTGTTTTACCCTTCCTGATTTTATTTTGCCTGTTGAGTATAACACGAAAGTATGATAAAATCTAATTATTGTTTAAAATGATATGATAAGTAAAAATTATCAAAGAGGTGTGATATGATTGATTATAGGGTTAAAACTTTTTTGACGCTTTGCAATTTTATGAATTACAGAAAGACTGCACAGGTGCTTAATATGACGCAGCCTGCTGTTACCCAGCATATACATTTTCTTGAAAATCAGTACGGTTGCAAGCTGTTTGATTATGACCGGCACAGCCTGAGATTGACGAGAAAGGGAGAGTTGCTGAAAAGATATTGCGAGTCGGTTATGTATCAGGAAGAAAAGCTGTTTGAAAAGATGAAGTCGGGCGAAAAAATGTTTGTAAGGTTTGGTGCAACAAAGACAATCGGCGAGTATGTTATTCCAAAACAGGTTGAAAAGTTTTTGCAGTTGCCCGAATATAATGTTGAAATTGAGATTGACAACACAAGGTATTTGCTTGACAGACTTAAAAAGGGCGAACTTGACTTTGCGTTGATTGAAGGTTTTTTTGACAGCAATGAATTTTTGAGCAGAGTTTATCGTTCGGAAAATTTTGTCGGTGTATGCAGTAAAAATCACAGATTTGCAAACAAAACGATTTTGCCTGATGACATTTTTACCGAACATCTTTTTTTGCGTGAAAAGGGTTCTGGAACACGAAATATTCTTGAGCAGGTTTTATCGGAACATAACAGAACGACAGAGCATTTTGCAAGAGTAACCTGCATAAACCACTTTACACTTATGTCAAAACTGATTGAAGATAACCTTGGAATAACTTTTGCTTATGAGGTTATGCAAAAGAGCTATTCAAGCCTTGCACCTTTTTATGTTAAGGGGTGGAATATTGTGCGTGATTTCAATTATGTTTATCTCGATTCCGCCGATTCGCTTGAAATTCTTGAAACTTTTGACAATCTTTCCGAATAGCCGAACTTGGGCAGCTTTTGCTGTCCTTTTTCTTTTCACGGTTTCACACACAAGGACACTCGGCATAATATGAGGGTGTAGAGAATAACTTGATTTACGGGTGTTGTGTATGAAAAAGAGCGACATAAGAACATTTGGCATAATCGGCGGTGACAAGAGACAGCTTTTTCTTGCAAAATCAATTTCGGACAGCTGTTACGATGTTTTGCTCGGCGGATTTGACAGCCTTGAAAGCTACGGTTCATTGAGCCTTTGCAGTGTTAAAAAGGCAATTTCGGAAAGTGATGCGTTGATTTTTCCGTTGCCGTCAATAAGGACGGACGGCAGTCTTAACACTCCGTTTTCAAACGAGAACATTTTGCTTGACGGTGACGATATTGAAATTATCCTTAAAAAGCCTGTTTTTACTACGATGAAAAGCAGATTTTTAAAGGCATATCCAAGGCTTTCTGACGGTGAAATTTTTGATTACGGAGCAAGAGATGATTTTGCAATCCTGAATGCACTTCCGACTGCCGAGGGCGCAATTGAATGTGCAATGAGAGAATATGAGGGTACGATTTCAGGCAGTAAGTGTCTTGTTACGGGATTCGGCAGAATCGGAAAAATCCTTGCTCACAAGCTGAAACTTCTCGGAGCAAGCGTTGCCGTGAGTGCAAGAAAGCCGTCAGACCTTGCATATGTAAAAGCACTCGGCTACAATGCACTTAATACGGAAAATCTCAGAACGGTAAAGCACTTTGACATTGCTTTCAACACAATTCCGAGGTTGATTTTTGACAGAGAACTTCTTATGAATACCGACACAAACACCCTTATTATAGACCTTGCGTCCCTGCCGGGAGGGGTTGATTTTGATACCGCAGAAAAACTCGGAATTTATGCCGTTAGGGCATTGTCGCTCCCCGGAAAATGTGCTCCGAAAACGGCAGGAGAAATTATAAAAACTACTGTATTTGACATCATCAAGGAGGTTTACAGGTGACAAAAGCAACCATAGGATTTGCAATGTGCGGTTCCTTTTGCACCTTTTCAAAGGCTTTTACGCAAATGCAGAGGCTTGTTGGCTCAGGCTATGATGTTATTCCGATAATGTCGCAAAATGCCTTTTCAACATCAACTCGTTTCGGAAAAGCGGAGGAAATGGTAAAGAGGGCAGAAGAAATAACGGGCAAATCTGTTCTGCACTCGGTTGTGCAGACAGAACCGATAGGACCTAAAAAAATGTGTGATTTGCTTGTGATTGCACCGTGTACGGGCAACACACTTGCAAAGCTGTCGCTCGGAATTACCGACACGGCGGTAACAATGGCGGCAAAGTCGCATCTCAGAATTTTAAGACCTGTGCTGTTGTGCGTTGCAACAAATGACGCTCTCGGTGCGTCGGCACAGAACATTGGCAGACTTCTCAACACTAAAAATATTTACTTCGTTCCTTTAAAACAGGACGATTGCATCAAGAAACCAAATTCGCTTGTGGCTGATTTTGATAAGCTTGAAGATTGCGTAACCCTTGCATTGCAGGGAAAACAACATCAGCCGATTTTTTTATAACAGAACAACAGCCGTCTTGAAATGCAAATTTTCAAAACGGCTGTTATTTTATGCTTGGATTGTCTGTGCGACAGGTCAGATAATCAAGACTTGTGCCGTAGCAGTCGGCAAGTTTAATAAGCAGGGAGAGGGGAATTTCTCTTTCGCCCCGTTCATATTTTGAGTACAGCGACTGGTCGCACATAAGAACCTTTGCAACTTCTTTTTGCGTAAGGTCATTGTCCTCACGCAAATCTTTTATTCTCAGTTTCATTTCATCACCGAATAAATTATAAAATAGTACATAGTGACCTATTAATTTTAGGACAAATTGTCCTAAAATTAATTGCCTGAAAAATGAGAAAACAAACGGCATTATCTTTGCGGTGCTAATATAATCGTATTTATCATAAATTGTGTATTATTATTTGCACAAGTGTCCAATGAACCGAAAATACGAGTTGATGATTACTTTGAAAAATTTAATTCACCTTAAATAAGAGCGTGGCTTAAATAAAAATAATATTTTATCTGTATATATCTTGACAAATACCGCAAAATGCAGTAAACTAATGTCATAAAAATCCCGAAGAACATCTTCGGGACAAATAGCTTGCCGATTTAATTGTGCGTATAATTCGGCAACTCTTTGTTGTCAGTCAGCCCCAAAATATAGTCGGTGCTGGTGTGATAATGTTTTGCGAGGCAAATCAAAACAGCGGTGGGGATATCACGCTGACCAAGTTCATAATTGCTGTAAACCTGTTGTGAACAATGCAGAATTTTGCTAACTTCTTTTTGCGTGAGGTCGGCATCTTCCCTCAGTTCCCTGATTCTTTTATACACAGAATTCACCTCGCATACAGTATAGCATACCGCAGATTGTTGTATTGCAATATACCGCAAAATGCAGTAAAACAGCAATGGTATTTTGGGTTAATTTTTAAATAATTATTCAGAGGGGAATGGTGTTTAAAACAAAAATATTAATCTTGCATATCAGATAAAACAATAAAATGATGGAGGAAATTATGAGAAAACATTCAAAATTTATTACGATTTTGCTGTCTGCTTTGTTGGCGGTATGTCTTGTGCAGACAGTATTTGTTCAGGCATTTGCAACCGAAATGGGCGATGATGACTTTGGTTGGGGCAATGCATCAACAAGTGATGAAGCAGAGACGGTATATCCTGTTTCAATGGAAGTTGTTAAAGCACCCGAAAGCGTTACTGTTAATAAAGGTCGAATTACCGACAGCACTTTTTGGAGCAATGTTGTGCTTCATATCGTTTACAGCAACGGTGAAGAATATGATGTAAACTGTGACGGTATTGACAGCGAGGACGGTATTGTTCCGCCCATTGCAGAAATTGACGGCTATAAGGGAAAAATATACTATGGTACAAATTCTGAAAATGAGGATACAATCAGTTTTTATATAGCATATGATTATGCCGAAGATGATGGAGTGACATGTATAGTTTCAGCGGATTTTTCTGCCGAGAAAAAGGTAGATCCACATACTATTGTCAGATATGAATTAACAAAGCTTCCTGATATGGTATTCACAAAGCCCCTTTTCACAGGCAGTCGTGATGATATTTCAACTGGAGAGGAATGGAATGAGTGGATGAAATCTCTTGATGTCAACAATTCTATTTCTAATCATATTGACGGTATGGAAATTACATACTATTATGCAAACGGTGAAAAACGCAGTGTGGTAGTTAATAGTTCAAATCTAAGGATAATTGCTACTGTGCCATGGTATGCTCTGTATGGAGTAGAGAATGTCGATGAATACGGAAACAATCTTTATTTTGCCGTGACAGACGAGGGCGATTACAAATTTTCGATATCTTCAAACAGCGATGGAAGAGATGGAACGGTTTACACCGCAAAATCAGCATCTAATCCTAATCCGTCAATTAAGCCTGTAAGCACAGAGGACACACCTGCAAAGCCTGAAAAGCCGAGCGGTAACATTTCATCCGCAACAAGTGATGTTGCAACAAATGACAATGCAAACAATAACAACAGCACAAACGGTACAGCCAACAACGGTGTTGTTGCAACAGGCGACTTTGCAACTCCTGCAATTATCACAGTAGTTATGCTTTCGGCAGTTGCAGTTATGTTTGTATTTAAAAGAAAAAGAGTGTTTTAATTTTGTGTGATTGTGTGAATTGATTTTATTGCCATACAATTTTTCAAAGCACCTGACATTAATTTGTCGGGTGCTTTTTGTATGATGAATGTTGCGGTTCGCCGCTACAGAATGGCATTATCTTTGCGGTATTTATATAATCGTATTTATCATAAATTCTGTGCCGTTACTCGCGGGCGCCCAATGGTACGCCCCTACAGAATGGTATTATTTTTGTTCCTTTTATAATGTTTGTATTACCGTAATGTTTGCACTTTTACTTTTTGGGCGGTCACAGACCGTTGATACAAAATTAAATTTATAACAAAACTGCACAAAAATTTATGGATAAAGACAGCGTGGGGTATTGCTCGTGCTGCCTTTTTGTGTTAGAATTGTAGATAACAAAATGAAATAACGAAGGATTTGTCTATGAAATATTGTTCGAAATGCAAGCGACTGCATAATGATGAAGAAACAGTCTGCAAAACCTGCAAGGCTCAGCTTAAAACAATAACCGATGAAAACACTCCCGTGTATCTGCTCACGGCATCGGGCTTTGAATTGCAGAGAGTTAAAGCCGCACTTGAGGACAGCACCGTTCCGTGTGACGCTACAATCAAGAAGTGTATGGAAAACAAGTACAGCAAAAGCATTAAGGCATACACAGGCTATGATGATTTGACCTATGATGTCTATGTTCCGTATTCGGCTTATGAAAAGGCATTCGACACCTGTGTCGGAATCGGCGCAATCAAGCTTGAGGGCGAAGAAATTCTTGACGAAGAGGTTGAATACACCGAGAATGACGGTGAAACGCTTGACGAGCAGTTTGAAAAAATGACGGGTGCAAAGCGTACAACCGTAAGAATTGTCAGCGCATTACTGCTTTTGCTTATAGTTGCAGGCGTTGTATTCGGAACAGATGCAATAATGAACTTTATTAAAGAATTTTTCGGATAATTCGGTATCCGATTTTGAGTTAATATTTAGTTAAAATGAGTTTATAATGAGTTAAAATGAATAAAATTACGGAGGTTTTTTTACAATGAAACAGGAAACAAAGTGTCTGCATTCAGGCTATGTGCCTAAGAACGGTGAACCAAGACAGATGCCCATTTATCAAAGCACCACCTTTAAGTATGATTCAAGTGACGCAATGGGCAGACTTTTTGACCTTGAGGACAGCGGATATTTTTATAGCCGTCTGCAGAACCCGTCAAATGATATGACTGCCGCAAAAATTGCCGACCTTGAGGGCGGTGTTGCCGCAATGCTCACATCAAGCGGTCAGGCGGCTAACTTCTTTGCACTTTTCAACATCTGCGAAACAGGCAGTCACATTGTTGCATCGTCTGCAATCTACGGCGGTACATATAATCTGCTCGGTGTTACAATGAAGAAAATGGGCATTGATGTTACTTTTGTCGATCAGAATCTTCCCGAAGAAGAGCTTGCAAAGGCTTTCAGACCAAACACAAGGGCAATGTTCGGTGAAACAATAACCAACCCGACCGTGTCTGTTCTTGATATTGAAAAGTTTGCAAGACTTGCTCACTCACACGGTGTTCCGCTTATCGTTGACAACACTTTTGCAACCCCTGTCAATTGTCAGCCGATTAAGTGGGGTGCTGACATTGTTACTCACTCAACCACAAAATATATGGACGGTCACGCTGTTTCTGTCGGCGGTGCAATTGTTGACAGCGGCAACTTTGACTGGCTGAAATATGCCGACAAATATCCGGGTCTTACAACTCCCGATGATTCATATCACGGCATTGTCTATGCCGAAAAATTCGGCAAGCTCGGCTACATTACAAAGGCTACTTCTCAGCTTATGCGTGACCTCGGTTCAATCCAGTCACCGCAGAATGCTTTTTACCTTATGAATGGTCTTGAAAGTCTTCATGTGAGAATGGAAAGACATTGCAAAAATGCCCTTGAAATTGCAAAATTCCTCAAAGCCAATGACAAGGTTGCGTGGGTTGATTATCCCGACCTTGAAGATGACAAATATCACGCACTTGCTGAAAAGTATCTTCCGAACGGCTCATGCGGTGTACTTTCTTTTGCGGTTAAGGGCGGAAGAGATTGTGCGGTTAAATTTATGGACAGCTTAAAACTTTGCTGTATTGCTACTCATGTTGCAGACGCAAAGACCTGTATTCTTCATCCCGCAAGCCACACCCACCGTCAGATGACGGACGAACAGCTCATTGAAGCAGGTGTTGCACCCGACCTTATCAGACTTTCGGTAGGCCTTGAAAATGTTGATGATCTTATTGCCGACATCAGTCAGGCTCTTGATAAGATTTGATTTTCTTTAAAAGAAATTATACATAAATTTGCAAAATTAATTTACGGAGGGTTGAATATGTCAGCTTTTGTATCTGCGGTTATTGTTGCGGCAGGCGGTTCTGTGAGAATGGGAATTGCCGACAGCAAGCAGTTTATTCCGCTTTTGTCACGACCTGCAATTGAATACACCCTGAAGGCATTCCAAAAAAGCCACCTTATCAAAGAAATTGTAATTGTCTGCCGTGAACAGGATAACGACAGAATCAATAAAATTATCGAGCTTAACGGTTTCAGCAAGGTTTCAAAACTCGTCAAGGGCGGTGACAGCCGTGCCGACAGCGTGCGTAACGGAATCGGTGCGTGCAGTGAAAGCGCCAAATATTATGCTATTCATGACGGTGCAAGACCGCTTATTACCGTTGAAGAAATTGAGCGTGTTGTTGAGGCGGCTTTTGATACGGGTGCGGCAACTCTCGGAACTTCCGTAAAAGATACAATCAAGGTTGTTGACGGTTTCAATAATATAGAAAGCACTCCTATCCGTTCACAGCTCCGTGCCGTTCAGACTCCGCAGGTTTTTGAGCGTGATTTGTACCGCTTTGCTCTTGAAAATGCCGGCGATAATATCATCAACTTTACAGACGATTGCTCGCTGATTGAAAACATGGGCGGCGAGGTTCTTGTTGTAAAGGGCAATGAGGAAAATATTAAACTGACAACCCCGATTGACATTGTTATTGCCGAGAGTATTCTCAAGTCAAGACAACAGGGTTGATTGTGCAAAGGAGATTTATATGAGAATCGGTCACGGATATGATGTGCATAAATTTGCCGAGAACAGAAAGCTGATAATCGGCGGTACAGAGATTCCCTTTGAACTCGGACTTCTCGGTCATTCGGATGCCGATGTGCTTGTTCACGCAATTATGGACGCACTTCTCGGTGCGGCGGCTCTCGGTGATATCGGAAAGCTGTTTCCCGATACAGATGAAAAGTACAAGGGTGCAGACAGTATTCTTCTTTTGAAAGAGGTGTGCCGTGTGCTTGCCGATTATAACTACAGAATTGTCAATATCGACTCAACCGTTATTGCTCAACAGCCAAAGCTAAAACCGCATATTGACGAAATGAGAAAAAATATCGCCAATGCCTGCGGAATTGATATTTCGCTCGTCAGCGTTAAGGCTACTACCGAGGAAAAACTCGGATTTACAGGCAGACTTGAGGGCATTTCCGCTCACGCAGTTTGTCTTATTGAGCAGTACTAAAAAGTTACAGCTTTAAAAATGCACATATTTTATTACATACATTCGACACCTTGTTCATATTAATGAACGAGGTGTTTTTTATGTTAAGAAAGGCAGTTGTTTCAATAACATTGTGTGCAGTGTTTTTAATGTCGCCGTTTGTCGGATTAAAAGTGAATGCTCTCAGTGCGGACAGCATATCCGCTCCGTCTGCTGTGCTTATGGAATCGTCAACAGGCAAAGTTCTTTTTGAGAAAAATCCACATGAGCAAAGACCATGTGCGTCCGTAACAAAGGTAATGACGCTTTTGCTCGTCTTTGAGGCTGTTGACAGCGGAAAATTAAGCCTTGACGATGAAATTACGGCATCCGAACACGCCGCAGGAATGGGCGGAAGTGATATCTGGCTTGAAAAAGGCGAAACCATGAGTGCGGATGATATGATAAAGGCAACGGTTGTGGTATCCGCAAATGATGCGGCGGTTGCGCTTGCGGAGCATATCAGCGGAAGTGAGGACGCTTTTGTTGAAAAAATGAACAGCCGTGCCAAAGAACTTGGAATGAACGACACCGTTTTCAAAAACTGTAACGGACTTGACGAGGAGGGGCATATAACCTCTGCCTATGATGTTGCGCTTATGTCAAGAGAGCTTACAAAGCATGAGAAAATTTTTGACTACACATCAATTTGGCTCGACAATCTTCGTGGCGGGAAAACTCAGATTGTCAACACGAACAAGCTGTTGAAAACCTATAACGGAATTACGGGATTGAAAACAGGCACAACCAACGATGCGGGTTGCTGTATGTCTGCAACCGCAACAAGGGGAGATGTTTCGCTTATAAGTGTTGTTCTCGGCTGTAAAACAGGCAAAGAGCGATTTGCAGATGCGGCGGCACTTCTTGATTACGGCTTTGCAAATGTTTCTGTAAAAGAATTAACACTTCCCGAAGATATGCCGAAAAGCATTGAAGTGAACGGCGGTATGACCGACAGCGTAAAGCTTGAATGTAAGGTTTCTTCAAAAATAGTGGTTGACAAAGGAAACGGTGCTAAAATTACAACCGAAATTGACCTGCCCGACAAGATTGACGCTCCCGTTGAAAAAAATCGGAAGATAGGTACGCTTACATATCTTGTCAACTCGAAAAAAGTGCAAAGCTTTGATATTTGCGCAGGCGATTCTGTTCAAAAAACAAGCTTCGGTGCATTGCTTGAATATGTGTTCGCTTCACTGATTTCGCTTTGATTTTGTCGGAAAATCAGGCGTTTGTGCATTGTTATTAAAATCAGTGCAAAAAACAATGCGGGTTTATTTTAAAAATTCACAAATTGACCTTGCAAAAACGCTCATATTATAGTATAATAAAACAACAAAGATACTTATTGCGATTCTATTTTCGCTATAGGAATTTTGGAGGAATTTATAAATGGCAACAAAGTTAAATGACAAGTATTTAAGTGATTTTATCGGCGAACACGAATATGACGGTGTTGCTGCCGAAGTTAAAGCAGCTCACAAGGTGTTGCATGACGGCAGCGGCCTCGGCAACGACTTTTTGGGTTGGCTCAATCTTCCTACAGATTATGACAAGGAAGAGTTCACACGCATCAAGAAGTGTGCAGAGAAAATCAAGAAAGATACTGATGTATTCATTGTAATCGGTATCGGCGGTTCTTACCTCGGCGCAAGAGCGGCTATTGAATTTCTTTCATCACAGAACTACAACCTTACCTGCAAGGACACACCGCAGATTTTCTTCACAGGTAACTCAATCAGCTCATCTGCACTTGCAGAAATCATGGAGCTTTGCGAGGGCAAGGATGTTTCCGTAAATATGATTTCCAAGTCAGGTACAACAACTGAGCCTGCCATCGCTTTCCGTGTGTTCCGTGAAATGCTCGAAAAGAAGTACGGTAAAGAGGGCGCAAGAGAGCGTATTTACTGCACAACTGACAAGGCTAAGGGTACACTCAAGGCTCTTGCCGACGAAGAAGGTTACGAAACATTTGTTGTTCCGGACGATGTAGGCGGCCGTTTCTCGGTTCTCACAGCAGTAGGTCTTCTTCCTATCGCAGTTTCGGGTGCTGACATTGACGCTCTTATGCAGGGTGCCGCAACAGCTCAGAAAGAATTTGACAACGATGATTTAAAGACAAACGATTGTTACAAATATGCTGCAATCAGAAATATGCTTTACCGCAAGGGCAAAACTATGGAAGTTATGGTTTCTTATGAGCCGGCTTACACAATGATGTCAGAGTGGTTCAAGCAGCTCTTTGCAGAGAGTGAAGGCAAGGATAACAAGGGTATTTTCCCTGCAAGCGTTATCTTCTCAACAGACCTTCATTCACTCGGTCAGTACATTCAGGACGGCAGACGCACAATGTTTGAAACTGTTGTTCTCTTTGATAAATGTAAAAAAGAAGTTACTCTCGGTACAGACCCGACAAATGTTGACGGTCTTAACTTCCTTTCGGGCAAGACAATGGGATTCGTAAATCAGAAGGCTTTTGAGGGTACAGTTCTCGCTCATAATGACGGCGGTGTACCGAACATTGTTCTTAATGTTCCCGAAATGAACGAATCAGAGCTTGGCTATCTCATCTACTTCTTTGAGAAGGCTTGTGCTATTTCAGGTTATATGCTCGGTGTTAATCCGTTTAACCAGCCGGGTGTTGAAAGCTACAAGAAGAATATGTTCGCTCTTCTCGGCAAGCCGGGCTATGAGGATCAGAAGGCTGCTCTTGAGGCAAGACTCGGATAATTTCTTAATAAAGTATAACAACGGAGGAACTAATTATGGTTACTTTACTTATCGGTAAAAAAGGAACAGGCAAAACTAAAAAGCTCATCTCTCTTGCTAACGAGGCTGTTGCCGCTTCAACAGGCAATGTTGTTGTAATTGAAAAAGGCTCAAAGCTCACATATGATGTTACACATAAGGCAAGACTTATTGATACAGAGCAGTATCTCATCAGCGGTTATGATATGCTTTTCGGTTTTATCAGCGGTATCTGCGCAGGCAACTATGATGTTACTGACATTCTCGTTGACTCAACATTCAAGATTTGCCCCGAGGCTCTTGCAGGCCTTGAGACCTTCACAAAGAAGCTTCAGGATCTTGCCGAAACTGCATCAACTAACATTGTTCTCCTTATTTCTGCTGATGAAAGCGAAATTCCGGAGTCAATCAATGCTGTTTGCAGAAAAGTATAATTATACTAATTGATACTTAAAAACAAACTTATCCCTCTCGTTTTTCGGGAGGGATTTTTGTATATACAACTGTATAAATTTAGCACCTCAGTCAATAATAGAAACGGAGGTGCTTTTTTATGAGCGATTATTATAACAACAGAAAGAAAAAACGCAGTCGCCGTGAAAAAATCGGATTTTACACGGCTTGCTCAATTTGTCTGATTGCCGTTTGCATGGCGGTGTACTCAACCTACAATACATTATCAGTGCCAAGTGCAAAAACTCCTGCCGCAACTCAAAGCAATGAGGTTAAGGTTAATGAAAATGTCACGGGTGTAACCCAAACCTTGCCAGAGGTTAAGCTTGATGTCGAAGTTCCTACCATTGCGGCAACCGAAGAACCGTCAACAAATCCGACAGAAAGTTCAAAAAACGCTCTTGAAACAATGCTTTCAACAGATTTGAGCCTGAACTATCCGCTTAATTCAAACAATGTTGTTCGTGAGTACAGCGAAAAAAGTGTTTATTTCAAAACATTGAATGTATGGAAACCGCACACGGGAGTTGATTTCGGCGGTAAACTCGGCGATGATGTAACCGCAATGACGGGCGGAGTGGTTACTAATGTTTGTGAGGATAAAATGCTCGGCAAAATCGTTGAAATTTCAACCGACAATGTCATATGCAGATATTGCGGACTTGGCTCGGTTGATGTAAACAAGGGCGATTCAATCGATGTCGGGAAGAAGGTCGGTACAATCGGCGCTGTCCCCTTTGAGGCTGGGGACGAAAACCATATACACATTGAAGTGAAGATTGATGGCAAGTACGCCGATCCGCTTTCTTTTATAAATAACAATGAATAATTGCGATTTTGACGCATACAATATTAATGCAAGCCCTCGTTTCGCTTTAAGGGCAACAAAAAAGGCGGATACTTTTGATTGAGTATCCGCCTCTTTTTGATTTTATGTCAATGATAAAAAATCACGGTAAATAAATTAAAATTCTGTCCGAAAAGCGATTATCTTTCGCTCTCGTGCCATTCTTCGTTACCAAAGATAAAATCATCAAGATCCATAATGACAAATTTCATATAGTACACCTCCTTAATAAAACAATATAGTATATTCAGGAAATGCTCGAATATGAGTGTTATTTTTTATTTGAGTCACAAATATTGATGTAACTTATAATAATGTCAACGGCCTGATCAACTGTAATGTTAGTGCTGTTAAGGCACAAATCATAGTTGTCCGGAAGACCCCATTTCTTTCCTGAATAAAAACTATAGTAATTTGCTCTGTTCTTGTCTGCCTTCAAAACTGCCTGTTTTGCTCTGGCAGGGTCAATGTCCTGTCTGTCAACAGCTCTTTTAATCCTCTTATCAAGATCAGCATAAATATATACCTTCACAAGCTTCGGATTATCCTTAAGAACATAGTCGGCGCATCTACCGACAACAACGAAATTTTCCTTTTCTGCAAGCTGCTTGATAATCTTGTGCTGTAAAATATAAAGACGGTCATTAACCGGCAGGTCGCCCACTGAAGAAAAGTTGTTACCGTAATTGTACAGTCCCACAGACAATGAATACAAAAGACTGTTGGTAGCTCTTTCATCAGCATGCTTGAATACCTCGGGAGATACACCGCTCTCTTTAGCGGCAATAGAAATGAGTTCCTTATCATAAAACGATATACCAAGCTTCTCGGCAAGTGCTTTACCGATATCGTGTCCGCCTGAACCATACTGTCTTGTAATGGCGATAATTCTGTCAAAACTCATAACTAAACCTCCGGATATTTGAAATTTGTAAAGGTAAGTAGCTTCAACACCAAGTAGCAGGATGCCAAAACTATATCGCTTTACATATACTATAATAACACATTTTTGCGAAAAGTCCAGTCTTTAAACACAAACTTTATGAAATTTGTACAATGTGAATAAATACGGGCGTTCTAAGTTATATAAAAAGACGATAGAAGAGCCAAGGCTCAGAGCCATGAAATGAAAAATCAATTTCTTTATTTATTACATATATATGTATATATAGGGGGACAAAGAGCAGTAGATGTTAAGACAAAGGTAAGTAATGGTAAAAAGATATCAAAAATCATTCCAATAGTCAAATAATGTAGAAGATTTGCCGATAATGTAAAAAAGATAAAAAAATGTCAAAAAGGGGTTTACAAAAGAGAAAAGTGCTGATATAATATCAACTGTTGCGCTGAGAGGCGAGGCAGACAAGAGAAAACACGAACGGTGAAAGAGTGTAGAACGCACGGAAGTGGAGAGTCAACATTCAGAAAGTAATCGAAAGTGTTGCTCGGTTTTGATTTTAAAAGCTGAAAAAACTTTTTAAAAAACTTTTAAAAAGTGCTTGACAAAATCAAAACAGCGTAGTATAATAGCTCTTGCACTGCTGAGGTTAGCAACTTCAAATGAAGAAAGCAAACAAGCCTTGAAAGTGCGTAGGACCTTGAAAATTGAACAACGAGATAATAGTAAAGAAACCCGTAATGACTTT
>OODO01001218.1_pt1 | contig 18590 bp, 12 predicted proteins | sample 1671261 | NCBI WGS metagenome assembly OODO01 (sample SAMN06348138, study PRJEB24527) | human gut metagenome | biome: human gut; feature: ankylosing spondylitis patient; material: feces | host: Homo sapiens | place: China | collected 2015-10 | reverse complement strand
CCTCTGAAATTTGTTGTATATTTATCAAAATTTGTTATAATATAGGTAAATATATTATTTTGTTTTTTACGTCCTTCCGGATGTATGATTTTTTATTTTTACCGCGGTTGTTTTTCTGCGGGATATAGGGTTATCCCTGATATGTAACAGGGATAACCACTGTTTCCCTGCTTATATATAACAAAAACTGCATAAGCAGGGAAAGAGAGGTATAGTGGACATGGGAGAAAAAGACATGTCAGAAAAGATTCTGGAAGATTACAATGATGTATTTTCCGATATCGTAAACGTTCTTTTATTTCACGGTCAGGAACTGATCGAGCCGTCAGCACTTGAGAGCATATCCGTACATTCCCAGTATAAGGGAGAGGATGCTAAGTTGCATGAACAGGAGCGTGATGTTGCAAAAAAGTGGAAAAGGTACAATGTGCAGCTTGCTATCATAGGCATTGAGAACCAGACGGCAGTAGAAAAGAAAATGCCGTTCCGTCTGATTGGATATGATGGTGCAAGCTACAAAAGCCAGCTGCAGGCGAATGCAGCTTCAATTGCTCCAGTTGTTACCATTGTATTGTATTTTGGTGAAAAGCACTGGTGCAAGGAGAGAAATATCAAGTCATTGATGAATATCCCAAAAGAACTTGATCCATATGTCAATGACTATAAAATGGAGGTTTTTGAGATCGCATGGCTGACGGATGAACAGCTTGAAATGTTTAAAAGCGATTTCAAGGTTGTTGCACGTTTTTTCGTTAACAAAAGAAGGAACCCTGACTATGTTGCGGATGACCCAACAGAAATCCAGCACGTAGATGAAGTCTTAAAGCTTTTATCTGTTATGACAGGGGACCGGGACTATGAAAACGTTATATGCGATGAAATGAAAGGTCAGGTGAAGAGCATGTGTGATGTTGCTGAAAGATTAAAAAATATCGGGCGGCAGGAAGGATTTCAGGCAGGTCGTTCAGAAGGTCGTTCAGAGGAACGTATCAATGCAGTCAAATTTGCAATTTCCCTTGGGGCGTCTGAGGAAAAGATCCTTAAGCAGTATTCCAGAGAGGAATACGAAAAAGCTTTGGCTCTTATGAAAGCCTGATTGTGGAAAGCAGAATAGTTTTTTCAAATCAAGCGCCATAGATGCTGAAACGGTAGCGCTTGCATGATCAATTAAATAAGCACTAGATAAAAGAGTCATCCATCTGGATGGCTCTTTTATTGATCCTGATATCTGCGCGGATTTCGACAAACAGCTCTTATGGTAAATTTAAAGAAATTAAAAATTTTTATATCGCATGGTTTTCTTTTTCTGCTTGACAAATACCATTTGATTGTTCCTATACTTTTTTTGAAAATTCTGGTATTTCTTTTCTCCTATTTTTATTGCCATTCGTATAAAAAGAAGTTATAGTGGTATCAGAACAAAGAAAACAGGTGTTTCCCAAAGGAAACCAGAGTATAAAGTGGAGGAAATGTATATGAAAAACAAATGGTTAAAAAACAGCAACAGACAGCACCTGAGATATTCCATGCGTCAGGCATCCGGAATTGCACTTGCCCTTGTAATGGGAATTTCCGTAGCAGCTGCAGGACATACCCAGAGTGTAAAGGCGGCCGTTGATACACAGACTGCAGATACCGGTGTGACAGCAACGACAGATACAGCAAATCAGACTACAGAAACAACTACTATCGGGAAGAACCAGATCAGCATCAAGGATTTTGCCAGCCAGGTGCAGAAAGTAACAGGGAAAGACGTATTAAAGAATGCCGGCATTAAAAATACCGCTGCCGCTACTACAAACGAGATAGCGGCATATCTCCTGAATGAAGCTGATTCCGCGGTTAATGGAGGGGAAAACTCCTATAACTATGATCTGTATGGCTATGTGAAATACTTTAACCGTATCAGTGATATCAAGAAGGCTGATGACAAATATAAGGAATCCCTGTACAAATGCTTCACTAAGGGCATTATGGTAGGAAAGAGTAACGGAACATATTCCAGCACCCGGAAATTCCTGCCAAAGACAAAGATCACAAAGGACGAAGCAAAGAAGATGATAAATCGCCTGAAAAACAAAGGAAAGAGATTCAAACTTTCCTACGATGGACAGGTGTTAAGAATCATTAATCTGCCAAAGAACTATAAGGATTACCCATATATCCTTGCAAGTTTTCCAAATTCTTATTATGAGAAGAAAATGTGGTATACAAAGCAGCGGACAAAAAATGATAAGACCCCGGCACAGACAGCAAAGATCTTAAGTGATGAAGATAAAGATATGATCTGTGCAAAGATCAAAAAGAACGTAGAGTTGCGACTTAACGTGGATTATAGAAAAACATTCACATCCAAATGGAAAAGTGATCTGATGAACACTTACATTGACACGAATAAACAGAAGTCGGTAAATGCATATATAAAGGCGGCAAAGGCAAGAAAAGTCGTGATTAGCAGCGGTGAAGTCATTGTTGATCCTTCTTCGTTATGGATTTGCGATAATGGAATTTGTTATGCCCGTGTGTATGTAAAATTTCGGGTAAAACACGGAAATGTCCCTTCTCCAAAAACTTTATGTCAAAATGAAGTCATATATGGAAGTTATACAGCTATTAAAAATCTATCGTCTAAAAAAACAGTAACTTTTGCTGATGAAATTGGTTGTGCTCTTTCTTATACCGGAGACAAAATAACTTCTTATGGAGTTGCATGGGATTCTGACAATATTGCAAATGTATTTGGTCTTATGAGTAAATAGTACAATGGGGATCTAGAGAAATTTTAATCTCTAGATCCTTTTTTCTTTTTTGGATTGACTTTTTAATACCCTTTATGCCTAGAATGATCCATTCTATAAAGTGGAGGTAAAACATGATAAAAAAGAACAAAAGAACAAAAAATCTTGTGTTTATTTCGTTATTGCTATGTTATATTTTAATTTCATTATTTGAACCATTTGGTATAGTTAAAGCATATGCAGGCATTAACAGAAGTATTACAAGCGATAGTGATAGGGTTGCAATCGTTGATAATAATGGAAATTTAAAATTTTCCGTGAAAGCCGTAGGTGCATCATCTGGAACCAGATGGAAAACAGTAGGCTTGTATGTTACCAGTGATCCAACTGGAAGAAATGGAAAAGAAAGTACAAAAGCAAAAGATTGTGTATTTTTTGACAAACTTCCGAAAGGGTGTTCAAAAACAGACCATACAAGTTCAAGCGGAATTGTCACAACTACTTTTACCATTTCCAAAGAAGTCTTTAACAGCATGTGTGACAAAGCCGGTGTAAATCTGAAAACACTGCAGAAGAATGGTGGCAAGGTATATATCCAGGGTGTGCTGCAGGGATACTCGATCAGAAAAGGCGGATCAAAGCGCAACGTTACCGAACGCTGCTATACTTATAAGCAGATGGCGAACACACGTAACACCAGGAAAGTAAACGGATCTACATGGTATGGCATCGGCTGGCCGGCCAGCTGTAACGAAGGCTGGCGGGCACGGTATGATATCGCGGTTGAGTATAAGAAGGTCGAAGCACCGGTTACCATCAATTATTACCAGAGTTATGAGGGCAAATGGAAACTGGTTTTATCTGTCACAAACTCAGATGATGGAAAAATTGAAAAGAATCCTGCCACAAGGAACCTGAACAAAGCGAATACCGGTTACCAGTGGAGCAGCACCAGTGGTTCCGGCTCTATCGCCAGTGGTGACCGTGGACTTGGACTGGAAAAGAAATACTACATCAGTCTTTCGGAGATAAAAACATCCTCAAAGAGCCTTCCGGCACGTCTTTCAGGTGTCGGCGCAGGAGAAGGAAAAACATCAAATTATTATTTGTATAAGACATCTGTGTCAAAGCAGAAAAGCGCGAAAAACGGTTCCATCCGGAACAAAGTTGCAAAAACCAATGCCCCGGTCTTTAAAAGCTGCAATTTCGCGGATAAGGATGGAAACCTGACTGCCAGCTATACCAAGTGGCTTAAAACAGCACGTCAGACTTTTGAAGTCTACAATGGCGGTACTGTTATCAACGTGCTTTATAAGAAAAACAGCCTGAAACCGAAACCAGACTCTCATGAGGATGAGGATGTAATCTCGGTAGAGAAGCTCACACCAGCCAGCACAAGTGCTGTAATCCAGTCAGACAAACGAGACAATGAACAGTTTGACAGCACGCAGGGAATTCCGACATCCGAGACGCAGTATGTCAACGTGTTTACGGATTCTTACCTGTATAAATACCGTTTTGTCCGGAAATATGGAAAGAAGCAGTTTAACCATTATATCAGCTGCAGCCACACCGATAAACATGGGAAAAAATTACACGATCATGATACCGAACTGGTATGGCGCGAATATTCCTACTGGAAAGTTGATTATTTGGTGATATACCGAATAGAATCTGCCACCGTGATGAATTATTCCCTCCCGGATGAGCATGTCACCATAAAACCGGATGCATCCTATAATGTCGGAAATGTGTCATTTATGTCCTGTGGAAGGATAGGCATATCCCCGTCAGACGGATGGACGGTCGGGCAGTATATTGTCATGAATGATTACCTAGAATTTGACGGAAAGATCATCATGAATGCCGACCCGGTGGAAAAGAAAACCCCGACCCCGGGCAGAATCCCGGAATCTACGCAGATTGACAGGGATATACTTTATCAGCCAGACCTGCTGATTGAGCCGGAAAAATCAAATGGTACCTTCAATTCGAGTGGTGATGTACAGTTTTATCCATCGTTTGTTTATAATACGAATATTCCGGATGTCGACATTGAAATAAACCCGATCAACGACGTTGTGATCCATACCCCTACGGTATGTTACCCGACGATTACGGACGCGAAGGAATATACCCAGCTGGTGTCACCGGGTAACTGTTACCATCTGGTACTGGACCGGTATTTTACCGTCAACCTGCCTACCAGTGGTTACCACAGTTCGCTGAAGGGATACGGGGAACGCGATTACGCAAAATACATTAAATCGCGGGAAGTCAAATTCCCGTTTGAGGTATATATGTGTGACGGGGATGATTACACCTATTATGACGCGGATACGTGGATCACGCTGCACCAGGATTCCACAAAGTTCTATCTCCCTATCTGGGTCAATGAAACTGCTGCCGTTGGCATTGATTTCCGGGCACGTGCAATTAACTGTGATGCCAACGATGGACTGGAAATGGAAGAAGTGTGTGCCAATGCAGACAATACCAACTATGTTGCGGTTGATACCAAAAATGCCGAAGTATCCGGACGTTTATACAATCTGAATATGTACGACTATTCGGATTACCCGTTCTGGCTTGACGTTTTCCGGAAACCGGAATCACTGGAACTTAAAAGGTTTGCGTACCATGTGGGGTTCAACAACCAGAACGGGGAAAAAGTAAGGAGTGCATTTACCCTGCCGACCGTGGATGGAAGCCACCCTTATATCAGAAATCTCGGTGTGTTAAAACCGGGCTATACATCCCGGATGAGCCTCATAACCATCGGAAATATCTACCACGGCACGGATTATATCAAAATCTATCCAACATTTTATTATGTTTCAAATAAGGGAAATGTGAATGGATCTGATATTACAAAGCTGGAAGAAGTTGACCTTTACTACAATGGCACGATCAATGGCAAATACCGCAATGTTGTAAAAGTCGGCAGTGATCTGGATAAACAGAATGTCAAAAAGATGATGCTTGGAAACCCATATACCGGTGTGACAGATGAGGAATTCAACCAGAAGGCAAAAATTGCAGGACTCAAACCCAAAGATATCCGGTCCACAACCTATGATGTCTACACATATGGGGAGATCACCATCCCATCCCGTATGTCCACTTATATTGGAATGGACTGTGCACCGGACGGGGTAATTCCGGATGGGGTTGATCCTGACAGGGTCACAAAGTCAAAACAGAAATGGTACTTCGAATACTCACTGCCATCTGACGTACACGCAGTCAAAAAAGGATTTGACGTAACGAAATACGCGCATGAGAACGGTGGAATTGATTATAAAGAAGATTTTTGGAAAAAAGATGGATACATTGTAGTCAATTTCGAGATCGTAACCTTTGAAGCCGGGTTTGAAAATATCCAAGGCGATGGAGATACCGGCATGGGCTGGATGGAGGGAGCAGAAATCTTTGGCAAGGAAAGCGAAACGCCAATCCCGCATCTTACCTATACAAACCGGCAGAACGTTGATTATGGCTACTGCAGCATGTATAAGATGGAAGACCAGCAGTTGCGGAGGAGAGACTGGCATAAGGCACAGTATGCTTTCCGGTATGGAGATGTACTGATGTATTCGCTTGATGGATCAGCCAAAAAGGATTACCGGTCTTACGGTACACATTAACCAGTTATATATATAATTGCTTAACAGGGACTCTTACTTATGGAGCCCCTGTTATTTGCGAAATGACGACTTACTTAACAACTGTCGGCCGTTAAAGGATTATATGACGCTGATCAATGAAATCCGTAAAAATTGTAAAACCATGGAGTTTGAGAGTGCTGTCGATGCAGCGGTAACTTATTGTATTGAGCATGATGTTTTAAAGACATTTTTGCTTAAACACAGAGCGGCGGTGAAAGACGTGTGTATCACTGAGTATAATGAAAAATCGTTTGTTGACGGGATACGTGCAGAGGGTCGTGCAGAGGGTCGTGCGGAAGGTCAGAACGAAAAAGGACTGGCGGTATACCGTAATCTTCGGAAGAGAGGTTTTTCAAAAGAAGACGCTTTGGTAATCGCAGATATTTCGCCGGATCTGGTAGTTGACGAAGACTAGCTGATCTGTAGTAAACCGTTTTAAAAATGGTAAGACAGCAGAGCAGATCATTGTAAGCGGCATAGATGCAGAAAGGGTGGCGCTTGGTTAACAGATGTCTAAAACCATACAGAGGGCGATAAGGGGCGATATGATAAATCATATCGTCCTTTTTTACCATATTTCAGGATAGGGAAAATGGAATTATATTAGACAATCTGGTGAAATTAGGTTATTATAAATAATAAGGGAGTTACCCTAAAACAGGAGTGTTATAGAAATTATTATTAAATGGAGGTTTAACGTCTTCATGGATAAACTTTATATGATCTTATTATGCCTGATGATAGTACCAATTCTTATTTGTATCAAATATTCCAGAAAAATAAAAAGTGATGTGGCATCTTCCATTGTGAAATGCCTCATTTTTGCAATTGTTACGATCCTTAGCAATGGTTTGTCTGCTTTTTCAGGAAATGAAACATTTTCTTATATAATGGAAGCACTTTATCGGTTTTCCTTTGATATCATGCTGATATATGTATTGCAGTATTCCCAGCAGTATACACGTGTTTTTCATGAGGTTTCACCGTTTAAAAAGGGGTGTTTCATAATTGCATATCTGGATGGAATTTTACTGTTTTTAAATATAATTTTTCATAACGTATTTACGATAGAAACCGTGCGATTCCTGAATTTTGATATGTATCATGTAGCCGACAAATCCATTATTTTTTACTTTCACTATGTGTTTGCATATGGTCTGGTAGTTTGTATTATTGCATCGTTTATAATCAAAATTATACAGATACCGGATTTTTACCGTAAGAAATATTTGCCGATACTTGTGTTAATATGTGTGATCACGGTATCAAAATTTATATGTGGAATTTCAGAATTTCCGATTGATGTGTCGCTTCCTTTTTTTGTATGCGCAGCAATACTGATCTGTTACCTGACGCTGTACCGTTCTTCGCGTGAACTTGTAGATAAAACACTGTCCATCGTTGTAAATGAAATGAATAACGCTGTGATATGTTTTGATATAAATAACGAATGTGTGTATGCCAATGAGCGTGCATTGAAAATATTTAACAGTTCACTGGATTCCCTTTCCGGGATCTCGGAGGATGTACAGGGCTGGATAAAAGAACATGACACCAACAATTCGGCCTCCCTTGAATGGAGTGGTCAAACCATTATTGACAACAAAACGTATTATTTCGATATCGAATACAGAAAACTGTTTGATAAAAAGAATGAATATATAGGTTTTTTCCTGAATCTGATTGATAATACGGAGAAACATATTGCGTTTGAGAAAGAAAAATACCTTGCAACACATGATACGCTTACCGGATTGTATAATAAGAATTATTTTGCCCAGAAAACATCGGAAATTTTAAATGAGAATCCGGATAAAGAGTGGCTGCTGATCTGTTCCAATATCAAGGATTTTAAACTGGTCAATGATCTCTTTGGTCTTGAAAAAGGAAACGAAGTCCTTAAAATGGAGGCAGATCTTCTTAAAGCACAATGTGGGGAAGGGAGTGTCTATGGACGCACCGGTGGTGACAAATTTGCAATATGCATCCCAAAAGAAGAATTTAAAGAGCAGGATTTTATGGATGCGATACAGACCATGGGGCATGCATTTAACAATGACCTGTATCATCTTCATATTTATGTCGGTGTTTATGAAATCACAGACCGGAATGAAGAAGTATCCATTATGTGTGATAAAGCCAATCTTGCAATAAAGACACTGGGGGAAAACTATGATAAATCAATTGCATACTATAGCGACACGATATTTCATGATACCGTTGCCGAAAAGCAGCTGGTGGGTGATTTTGATAAAGCACTTGCCGAAAAACAGTTCTGCATGTATTTACAGCCACAGGTGACATCGGAAGGAAAATTACTGGGGGCAGAGGCTCTTGTCCGATGGCAGCATCCGAAACGCGGTCTGATTTTTCCGGGGGATTTTATTGAAGTTTTTGAAAAAACAGGTCTGATTTACCGGCTTGACCGGTTTGTGTGGGAACTTGCCGTACAAAAACTTGCACAATGGCAGAAAGACGGGCGGGACGATCTGTATATATCCGTAAATATTTCGACCAAGGATTTTTACTATATGGATGTATATGAAACAATTACCAGTCTTGTTGAAACCTATAAAATCATTCCTTCCACACTGAAACTGGAAATTACGGAAACCGCAATTATGACCGGAACCGCAGGGGAACTTGAAATGATTGAACGGTTCAGGAAATCCGGCTTTCAGGTGGAAATAGACGATTTCGGAAGCGGCTATTCTTCGTTTAATACGCTAAAGGATATGGACGTGGATGTGCTGAAAATAGATATGGGCTTTTTAAGGACAACCCGGCCGGAACGCATAGAAAGAAGTATGTCCATTATAAATACGATCATTTCACTCACCAAAACACTTGGTCTTTCCGTTATCACGGAGGGCGTTGAAACAAAGGAACAAATTGATAAGCTTACCCAGATGGGATGCGGAATATATCAGGGGTATTATTTTTCAAAGCCGATTCCGGTAGACCAGTTTGAAGATGCCTATATGTAAATTTATCCGGAATAAAGGTATTGCCAACATATTCAGTCAGATGGGACTTATATAACTAAATTGAAAGATAAGAAATATTTGACGAGGCAATTCACAGAGAAATTGATGGAACATTAAAACGTCTGGGAACCGATTATCTGGACTTGTATATCATTCACCGGTTTGATTATGAGACTTCGATCGAGGAGACGATGGAAGCCTTAAACGATCTGGTAAAGGCAGGAAAGGTGCGGGCACTCGGTGCTTCTGCGATGTACGGTTATCAGTTTTATAATATGAAGCTTATGGCAAAAGAGCACGGCTGCCTGGGTTCTTCCGGTGGGAATACAACTATATTGCGTGTGAGTAAAACGGTATGGGGTATCGGGACTCGGCAATATAATTGTTTTTTTAAGCGTAATCCGTTATACTAGATGCATAGTATAGCGGATTATTTTTTGGAGGTACTTATGGGAAGATTTTTGAATCCAGATAACGGGGCTTTTTCAGAGGCAGTCAATTCAGAAATTTATATTGATAAAACCCGTTTGCTGGAATACATCAACCGGGTGATAAATACCACATCAAAATTTATCTGTAACAGCCGTCCGAGACGTTTTGGAAAGTCCATGACTGCAGACATGCTTTCTGCTTATTACAGCAGGGGATGTGATTCCAAAGAGCTCTTTAAAAATTATGAGATAAGTACAGTTTCATCATATGAAAAGAATCTTAATAAATATGATGTGATCCATTTTGATGTACAGTGGTGCATGATGGATGCCAAAGATGCAGATCATGTTGTAGATTATATCAATGAGGGAATTTTACAGGAACTGAGGGAAGCATACGGACAGATCATTCCGGATGCGGTCAGGACTGCTTATGGGGCAATGTCCTATATCAAAGCGGCTACCGGCAATAAATTTGTTGTCATCATTGATGAGTGGGATGTTTTGATTCGAGATGAGGCACAGAATCATACATTGCAGGAGGCATATATTGATTTTCTCAGAGGAATGTTTAAAGGCACAGAACCTTCCAGATACATTGCGTTAGCATATTTGACGGGAATTTTACCGATTAAGAAATTAAAAACGCAGTCAGCACTCAACAATTTTGAAGAATTTACCATGCTCGATGCAGGACGGATGGCTCCTTACGTCGGGTTTACAGAAGAAGAAGTCCACGGACTGTGTGAACAATACGGATGCAGTTATGAACAGGTGAAATCCTGGTATGATGGCTATTTATTAGAGGATTATCAGGTATATAATCCGAAGGCCGTTGTCAGTGTCATGTTAAATGGAAAGTATAAAAGTTATTGGTCAAATACCGGAAGTTATGAGGCAATTGTGCCACTGATCAACATGGATTTTGATGGCTTGAAATCTGCAATGATCGAGATGTTGTCGGGTGAATCCGTAGAAGTGGATGTGACATCCTTTCAGAATGACACGGTAAGTTTTGCAAATCGGGATGATGTGCTTACGTACCTGATTCATTTGGGATATCTGGCTTATGATCAGGACAGCCGGCATGTTTTTATTCCGAATGAAGAAATCCGGCACGAGTTAAATCATGCAGTGAAACGTACCAGGTGGAATGAGATGGTGACATTTCAAAAAGAATCGTCAGCGTTATTAGATGCAACGCTGGAAAAAGATGGAATGGAGGTTGCAAAGGGGATTGAGAAAATTCATACCGGGTATTCTTCAACGATTATGTACCATGATGAAAATTCGCTTAGCAGTGTACTTACGATCGCATACTTAAGTTCCATGCAGTATTATTTTAAACCCGTCCGGGAATTGCCGACCGGACGTGGTTTTGCGGATTTTGTTTATATTCCAAAACCGGAATATAAAGCTGATTATCCGGCACTGGTTGTGGAACTGAAATGGAATAAAACTGCGGATACCGCCTTACAACAGATAAAAGACAGAAAGTATCCGCAATCGTTAGAGCCATATACGGGAAATATTCTGCTCGTAGGAATCAATTATGATAAGAAGACGAAAGAACATTCCTGTGTGATTGAAAATGATAAAAAGCAATAAGCGTTAAGCTTCGTCTTTTTGCAGGATTGAAACAAATCCCGCAACAAAACTAAACAGAACAGGAAGAAACCAATGGAAGAAAAAATCATGCATCTTCTGATCACGGAAGACGATATGGCACTCGCACAGGGACTGCAGCGCGCATTACAGGAGAAAAACCGGCAGGTGCTATGTTGTAAAAACATACAGGAGACCAGACAGCATCTGCACCAGAACAAGACAGATCTGCTGATTCTCGATGTGAATCTGCCGGACGGAAGCGGTTTTGATCTGCTGCAGGAGATCCGCAGAACCTCGGATCTTCCGGTGATCTTACTTACGGCAAACGATCTGGAAATGGATATTGTAAGCGGACTGGAGCAGGGAGCAAATGATTACATCACAAAGCCGTTCAGTCTGGCGGTACTCCGGGCGCGGGTAAACACCCAGCTTCGGAACCGGACGGTGCAGATGCAGAAAGAAAGCACACAAAACACACAGATCTGGGAGGGCAGTATCTGGAAGTTTGATTTTACAAATATGCGTTTTACCGTAAGCGGACAGGAAGTGGAGTTAAGTAAAACCGAGCAGAAACTTCTGGCGCTTCTTGTGCAGCATGCGGGGATGACCGTGCCGCGGGAAACTTTGATGGATCGCATCTGGACCGATGGCGCGGTGTACGTGGATGAAAACGCGCTTTCGGTTGCCATCAAGCGGCTGCGGGATAAATTACAGGCAAAGGAGCAGATCCGGACCGTGTATGGGATCGGATATGTATGGGAAGTATGATCGGATATTTTGTAATTATATTGCTTGCGGCAGGGAGTGTGCTTGCAGCAGCACTTTTCTTCAGACACCGGCAGAAACAGGTGATGGATGGACTTTCCGATATGCTTGAGGCGGCGATAAACGGCACCTTTTCCGAGACCACATTTGATGAGTCGCGGCAGTCGTCGCTGGAAAACCGTCTGGCGCAGTATCTGGCGGCATCGGAACTTTCGGTGCGAAGCATAGATGCGGAGCGGGAAAGAATCAAAGAACTGATTGCGGATATTTCCCATCAGACGCGGACGCCGCTTTCAAATATTTTATTGTATACGGAACTGCTGGAGGAAGAACCGCTGGGGGAAGCAGCACAGGATTCCGTAAAAAAGCTGCGGCAGCAGAGTGAAAAATTACAGTTTTTAATGGATGCGCTTGTCAAACTTTCAAGGCTTGAGACAGGCGTTTTTGTGTTGCATCCAATCCGGCAGCCGCTGACAGAACTGGTGGTAGACGGTATGGAAAGTTACCGGGAAAAAGCAGCCGCCAAAGGACTTGCGATTGCGTTTTCCGGGACAAAAAAAGCAGAGGAAGACGCACCGGTTTATGCGTACTTTGATAAGAAATGGTCCATGGAAGCACTGGGAAATATTCTCGATAATGCGATCAAATATACGAACACAGGAGGGATTACCATAAAACTCTGTTCCTATGAACTGTTTGCCTGCGTGGAAGTGACGGATACGGGAATCGGCATCGGTGAGGAGGAGCATGCGGCGGTATTTGGGCGTTTTTACAGGGGAAACGCGGTTGCCGAAAAGAGCGGTGTGGGGAATCGGACTGTATCTGGCACGTTTTATCATGCAGCAGCAGGGCGGATATATCCGGCTTTCGTCCACGCCGGGGGAAGGCTCAACGTTTGGGCTGTATTTTCCAACGGCAATTGTGTCAAAACTGTAAGAATCTTTTGTTTCCGGGACAGATTCTCGAAAGAATTCTGTGCGACAATCTTAAAAGAAGGCAGGAAATGCCAAATCAGGAGCAAAAGGAGATTACAGGATGGTCATTTTGGAAACCAGAGATTTGAAAAAACAGTATGGCACGGGGGAAACAGCCGTGCACGCGCTGGCGGGGGTAAACCTGTCGGTGGAAAACGGAGAATTTGTCGCGGTGGTAGGAACCTCCGGATCGGGAAAATCGACGCTTTTACATATGCTTGGAGGACTCGACCGGGCAACATCCGGCAAAGTCTATGTGGACGGCAAGGACATTTTTGCATTAAAGGATGAAGAACTGACGATTTTCCGCAGAAGAAAAATCGGATTTGTCTTTCAGTCCTTTAATTTAGTTCCGGTGCTGTCTGTCTATGAAAACATTGTGCTGCCATTGCAGCTTGACGGAAAAACCGTGGACAATGCATTTATCGGGGAGATCGCAGAGGCACTCGGATTGGAAGAAAAATTAAACGTGCTGCCAAACCAGCTTTCGGGAGGACAGCAGCAGCGTGTGGCGATCGCGCGGGCACTCGCAGCCAAACCGGCGATTCTATTAGCAGATGAACCGACCGGAAATCTCGACAGCTGTACCTCACAGGATGTGATGGGGCTGCTCAAAACGACCAGCACCAAATTTTCGCAGACCATTGTGATGATCACACACAACGAGGAGATTGCACAGCTTGCAGACCGGATCATCCGTATCGAGGATGGACGGATTGTGACAGGGAAAGCAGGTGAGGCATTATGATACAGGTAAAAAACCGTGCCTGTGTGCGCACCATTGCCGTGCGCAGTCTGCGGGCTTCCAAAATGAGAAACCTGATTGCCGTGATTGCAATTATGCTGACCACGATGCTGTTTACCGCGCTGTTTACGATTGCAATTTCCATCAACGATTCGTTCCAGCAGTCCAACTTTCTTATGGTCGGAGGTGATGCGCACGGGGCTTTTAAGAAACTGACGGAAGAACAGATGGAAACCTTAAAAAAAGATCCGCTTATTCAGGAAACAGGTGCGCGGCTGTTTTTAGGAATGGGAACCGGGGATGCGTTTCGTAAGACACACGTGGAAGTCAGCTATATGGATGCGCATGGGGGAAAACATTATTTTTGTACACCAACGCACGGACACCGTCCCAAAGAGGGAAGCAATGAGGCCATGACGGATACCCGGGTGTTAAAACTGTTAGGAGTACAGCCAAAAATCGGCACCAAATTTACCGTGACGTATCAGATCGGAGGAGTTCAGTCAGAACCGAAAACGGTGACGCAGGAGTTTGTTCTCTCCGGCTGGTGGGATTACAACGGAGTTTCCCAGGCGAGCCATGTGATCGTGCCGAAAAGTTACGTGAAAAAGACATTGCAGCATGTGGAGATCGGGGAGGAAGAAGAGTGTGGAACGTGGACACTTGACGTTATGTTTGGGAATGCACTTCATATCGAAAAAGATATGCGGCAGGTGATCAGAGACTGTGGATTTCAGTCAGAAGATGCTTCCAAACCGGGCTATATTGCATTTGGTGTAAACTGGGGCTATACCGGTGCGCAGTCGAGCAGCAATCTGAATCCGGAAAGCATTGCAGCCATTGTGGCATTGCTTGTGCTCATTGTATTTACCGGATACCTGGTCATTTACAATGTGTTTCAGATTTCCGTTGCCAACGATATCCGTTTCTACGGACTGTTAAAAACGATCGGCATGACCGGGCGGCAGCTCAAGCGGATCATCCGGCTGCAGGCAGTCCTTTTATCAGGCATTGGAATCCCGGCGGGACTTCTTCTGGGATTTGGAATCGGCGTGGGACTGGCACCGGCTGTCATGGCACAGACGAGTTACACGACAGCGGTTATAAAATTGCATGCGTGGGTATTTGTGGGAGCAGCACTTTTTTCACTGGTCACCGTATTTTTATCCTGCAATAAGCCGGGGCGGATCGCTGCAAAGGTATCCCCGGTCGAAGCGGTGCGCTATACGGAGGCAGACTGTGGCCGAAAAAAAGCAAAAGCGGCAAAAAAGCCGGCATCTTTGGGGCGTATGGCATGGGCAAATGTGGGACGAAACCGGAAGAAAACGGTTCTTGTTGTCATTTCCCTCTCCCTTGCGGTTGTTCTTTTAAATCTGACCGTTATGTTTGCAAACGGATTTGATATGGATCTGTATTTGAAACACTTCTGTGTGAGCGATTTTATGTTTGCCAATGCGGATTATTTTAACGTGCAGAAACGATTTCGTTTTTCCGATGAAGCGGTGGAAGATTCTGCAATGCAGACCGTGCTCGCGCAAAATGGCGTTAAAGAGAGTGGATGTGTCTACGGACAGACAACACGGATTCAGGAAAAAATTAAGAAAAAAGATATGCTGGCGTATGATGGCTCCATGGGGGTTTCAATGACAAAAGAGGAGGAAGAGAATTATTTTTACGGAATGGAACAGGCAGATGATGGAAGCTATTATGATGATATCCAGTTGTATGGAATGGATGCATTCCCGCTTCAGAAGGTAAAGGTGCTCAAAGGCGATGTCGCGTCACTGGATCAGGAGAATGCCATTGCAGCAGTCTATATGCAGGATGATTATGACAAAAAAGTTGATCACAGTAACTGGGCCGGGGTGGGCGATCAGGTGACACTCAGGTATGTAAACAGTTGGAAATACTTTGACGCAAAGAGTGGAAAAGAGATCCCGGAGGATGAGGTTGACGATTATGAAGATGCCTATGTCATGAAAGCAGATGATTATACACAAAAAAACTATACGGTGGTGGCAGAGATTCTGGTGCCTTCCGCGATGAGCTGCCGGTATTATGGATCGCCGCAGTTTGTGCTTGGAAGCGATACGTTTATCAAAGATACCGGGACAAAAGATGTAATGCATATGATGTTTGATATGAAAAACAATCAGAGTGCAAGAGCAATGGAAAGTTTTTTGAAAAATTATACGGAACAGGTCGAGCCGCTGTACAGCTATGAATCGAAATTTTCCTACGAAAAAGAGTTTGATTCGTTCCGTGGGATGTTTTTGCTGCTTGGAGGTGTTCTCTCCGGTGTGATCGCCGTGGTCGGAACATTAAATTTCCTGAATGCCATCCTCACGGGGATGATTGCAAGACGCAGGGAGTTTGCTGTGCTGCAGTCGGTTGGCATGACCAGACGCCAGTTGAAGAGGATGCTTGTGTATGAGGGACTGTTGTATACGTTTGCGGCGATTGTCATTTCGCTTATTCTTGTTGTGGCATCTGAGCCGTTTATGGGAAAGATGATTGAAAAAATGTTCTGGTTTTTCCGGTTTCAGTATACCATCGGTCCGGTCGTGCTTGCGGCACTGATCTTTACCGTGATCGGCGCGGGGGTTCCGCTTGTGGTCTATCGTGTGGTTGGAAAGCAGACGATTGTGGAGCGGCTGAGGGAGACGGAGTAAAAAAGAATAACAAAACATTTCCGAATAAAACCTGAATCCATGTGGCATAAGAAGCAATTCATTCGGTTACTTTGCTTTTCAGGACAGATGTGATATCTGCCGAAAGCGTTGCTGAATGTTCCAAAAACAGAGCAATAAAAATAAATATTTCTTTAATTTTGAAACCATACTATTTACATAAATGAAACCGTAAGGTAATCTTAAAAAATATGTAAAATATGCGGATCATAAGAAAGAGGTTTATGGATGAGGAAGAAACGGATCACAGTTATAATTGGCAGGATGTTTTGTGGCGGAGCGTTTAATCTATGGAACAGGCAGAATAAAACCAAAACGGCAATGAAATTATCAGCTGTTGTTATGCTCCTGTGCCTGATGCTGGGGGCATGTGCACAGAAACAGAAGATACCGGCTGCAACTTATATGGGAGGAAACCATACCATTACAGAAATTTGCAAAGAACTGGATACCGCGGGAGCTTCCCATGTAGATACATTCCGGGAATGGGTAACTGATTTTGCGGATTCAGCCGGGAAGAATGCAAAGCTTGAGGATGTCTGGTCTGATCCGGAAAACATGAAAGCAGATATCGGCAAATGTATGGATGGCTGGGAACAGAATCATGATTACTCCGACACGGACTGCAGAATGACAGCCTTTCTCTTACTGGATGGCCTGCTTCACGCAGAATCAACGGAAGACAATTATGAAGGTACTTATCTAATGTTTGATACAGAAGCAATAGATAATGTGGAAAGGTATGAAACCATAAAAGAGAACCGGGATATGTTTACCACACTCTATGGAGAAAAGAGTGTTGCGGATAAAAAACATCCGGAAACAGCATTTTCGGATAGTTGGAAACATTATGGATTTCAAATAGACAGTGACAGGATATCGCTCCTTAGTATCGTGATATATGACCCGTATTCGGATGTTACTTTCGTGGGTCATACAGGTATCCTGATAAAGGACAGGGACGATTACTTATTTGTAGAAAAGATTGCATTTGAACAGCCATATCAGGCAACAAAGGTGAAGACGGTGGATGAATTGCTCAATATTCTGTCATTGAGACCGGAATATTTCGGAGAAGAGGGAGAAGCCGGACCGTTTGTTTATAATAATGGGGAATATATTGGAACATTAAAGGCGAAGACTTATTAGCAAAAAACATTTGACATACCGGAAATATCCCCCTACAATCGTTCTAAAAAGAACGATTGTAGGGGGGTGGGGAAGAGAATTTCTTTTGGTTGTTATTTGCCGGTTACTTTATTCAGTAAAACGAAACCAAAGGTGGGATTATTAATGATTCCAAAAACCTGTGCATATATGTGGATGATTGCAATGGGACTACAACTGTTATTTTAAAAACAAAAATATTATAGAGGCAGGGCATTATAATGAAAATGGAAAAATTTGTAAAGCTTATGACGGGGCATTTTGATAACAGAGAACAATTTACAGAAATGAAATCTGCAGGAAAATTATTTCCGTATGCCAGACATGTGAATACAGTCTGTAATGATAAGATAAATAATATTCCGGAAAATTTTACCGGAATATTTATGGTAGAAGAAAGTTATTATGAGACGGATGGAAAATGCCATGCATCACCGCATTTATTTCTTGTTACGGATTGTGACGGTGGAATTATGCTTTCTTCCTACGAAATTCCGGCAGGAGAAGACAAAAATACGTTTTCTTATGCTTCCATGAAGAACGTAGAATATAGTGACCTGAAAAGATCTGAGAAGTTTACCCCGGCATTGTATCAGGAAAAGGATGGTGTCTGGGAAGGGGGAAGTGTGAGTCAGTTTACCCCTGTGATGACATTCCGGTTATGGGAGAGATTCTCGGAGACATGTCTGGAGGTGTCAGAAAGTATGGAAGTGAATGGAAAGAAAACTTTCGGATATGATGTGCCGGTCATTTATAAAAGGGAACGAGGTGCCTGACACCAGTTCCGTGGGAAGCATAGATGCTGAAACGGTAGCGC
>OODO01001207.1_pt1 | contig 18808 bp, 14 predicted proteins | sample 1671261 | NCBI WGS metagenome assembly OODO01 (sample SAMN06348138, study PRJEB24527) | human gut metagenome | biome: human gut; feature: ankylosing spondylitis patient; material: feces | host: Homo sapiens | place: China | collected 2015-10 | reverse complement strand
AACGACGGTCTCACCAATGTTTTTTTCGTGGACGCCAACGCCGACCAGCTCCCCCAGTTCTTCGCCCCCGGCGAGGTGGACCGGATCTACGTCAACTTCTGCGATCCCTGGCCCAGCAAGCGCCATGCCAAGCGCCGCCTGACTCACGGCAACTTCCTGAAGCTGTACCGTCAGGTGCTGAAAATGGGCGGTCAGATCCACTTCAAGACTGACAACCAGCCCCTGTTCGAGTTCTCCGTGGAGGAGCTGCCCCAGTTTGGCTTTGAGCTGTCCGAGGTCACCCGGAATCTCCACGAAAACGGCCCGGTGGGCGTTATGACGGACTATGAGGCCAAGTTCCACGAGCTGGGCCAGCCCATCAACCGCTGCGTGGGCACCATGGTGGACTGGGAAGAACCGGAAGTTCCGGAGGACGCGGAACCCGCTGAGGAAACTGTTGAGGAATAAGAACGGGAGGACGCGCCGATGGGCGCGTCCTTTTACTGTTTTCTGTAAAGACAGCCCTCTCCCCTATTTTTCAACACGCAAAAAAACCTCTTCGGTTTCCCGAAGAGGTTTTTGTTTGAAGAACTGTGTAATTAAGCCTTCTTGGCGATCTCGATCAGCTGAGTGAATGCAGCGGGGTTGGAGATAGCCATCTCAGAGAGCATCTTGCGGTTGATCTCGATGCCGGCAACCTTCAGGCCGTGCATGAAGGTGGAGTAGTTCATGCCGTTCATCTTGCAGGCAGCGGAGATACGGGTGATCCACAGGCTGCGGAAGTCACGCTTCTTCAGCTTGCGGCCGGTGTAAGCGTACACGCCGGACTTCATCACGGCCTGGTTGGCCATCTTGAAGTGCTTGGACTTGGAACCCCAATAGCCCTTGGCCAGCTTCAGAGTCTTGTTTCTTCTTTTACGCGCCATCATCGCGCCTTTTACACGTGCCATATTTCAATTGCCTCCTATTCTAACGATTCCGTCTCTTATTTGTAGGGGATCATCTTGCGGACAGCGTCCATATTGGTGACGTCCGCATAACCGCCTGCGCGCAGACGACGAGTGCGCTTGGTGTCCTTCTTGGTGAGGATATGGCTCTTGAATGCGTGCGCTCTTTTGACCTTGCCGTTCTTGGTGAGGTTGAATCTTTTCTTGGCGCCGCTATGGGACTTCAGCTTAGGCATAGTGGTTCTCCTTCCGTGTGATTGCGATTGTAGTTTATTTGGAATTCTTGGGACTCAGGAACATGGACATATTGCGTCCTTCGAGTTTGGCGTCCTTGGCGATCGTGGCGATCTCGCTGCAATCGGCGCCGAACTTCGCAAGAAGTTCCTGTCCGAGCGACGTATGCGCCATTTCACGGCCACGGAAACGTACAGTGACTTTGACTCGGTTGCCATCGTTCAGGAACTTGACTGCGCTTTTGACCTTGGTATTGAAGTCGTTGGTGTCGATGCTGGGGGACATGCGGATTTCCTTGATCTCGACGACCTTCTGGTTCTTCTTGGCTTCTTTTTCCTTTTTCAGCTGTTCAAAGCGGAATTTGCCGTAGTCCATGATCTTGCAGACCGGCGGAACAGCGTTCGGCGCAATCTTGACAAGGTCAAGGTCCTTTTCCTCGGCAAGCGCCAGAGCGTCGGACGAGGTCATAATACCAAGCTGGCTGCCGTCAGCCCCGATCACGCGAAGTTCCTTATCGCGGATCTCCTCGTTGATCTGATGTTCTAATTTACCGATTGTAAAGCACCTCCAAATGCAAAGTGCGGATGCCGCAAAGCACCCGCACATAAAATCCAACTTCCCGCACAAAGCGGAGGAAATTATGAACCTCTTCGCAGACTGCTGGAGGTGAGTTGCGGTGCTCGCCGCTCCTTCTTTGTTTTCTCCGGGCTATTATACAGGAGAAAAACGCGGTTGTCAACACAAAAATACAGAAAATTTTAGACTGGCGGCGTGAAAATCGGCAGATCCGGCGGCGCGAACGAAAACAGCGCCAGCGAGGCACCGTAAACGCCTGCCGTAATCACCAGTACGCCGCACAGCCACGCGGGAGAAGCCGCTTTCTGCAAATGCCACGCCAGCCCAAAGCCGCCGGCCATTGCCAGCGCGTACAAAATAAGGTCGAGCGGCAGGCCGTACAGCGCGAAGCCGGACAAGAGTGTGTAATACGCGCCCAGAAGAAGCAGCGGCGCGCCCAGAAGTCCCGCCAGCAGACCGCACCAGCTTTTTCGGCCGTCCGCTTCGTCCCTCGTCAGCACGAACGCGGCGGCGAGAAACGGCCAGTATAGCAGCTTCAGATGCTCCCAGACGCTTTCGTTGACCGGTGCAAACACGGCTGTCAGAGGGTTTGGCCACAGGTCATAGAGAAAATGGAGCGCGGAACCGGCGAGAATGCTCAGAAAACAGACGGTCCACCATTTGCGTTTCATAAAAAATCCCCCCTGCCATAGATGTATGACAGGGGAGAGCGGATTCAGAACGTTTTTATGCCAACAAGGGCCAGACTGCGTCCAGCGCGAGGCCGGAGGCGCGGAGGGCCTTCCGGGTGGTCTTCTCCGTAAAGCCGCCGTGGAATGCGCCTGCATCGGGCAGCCAGCGGACGGAACCGAGCGCCTGTTCACAGGTTTCCTTGGGGAGCCTTGTGCGGAAAAAGAACGATGCTTCAAGTTCTTCCGGATCAAGAAGTGTGGCAGGCTCCGCCGACCAGCTGACGGGCTGGCTGCGGCCGGGATTGCGGACAATGTCAATGACATCGCCCAGAACGGCGCTGGCCGTCGCCGGGCCGCCTGCGCCGGGGCCGGAGAACATGACCGCGCCGACGCTGCTGCCCAGCACTTCGACGGCGTTCAGAACGCCGGAGATGGGAGCAAGCGGCTGCGTGCCCGCAATGAAATGCGGTGAGACGAACACTGCGAGCGCCTGACCCTGCCGGACGGCCCGGCCGAGCAGCCGCAGTTTCATCCCGGCGGCCTCGGCAAATGCGGCGTCCACCGCCGTGATGGCGGAAATACCGGTCATGCTGACGCGGGACGGGGCAACATTTCTGCCGAACAGCATGTCGGCCAGAATGCAGATCTTGCGGCCCGCGTCGATGCCCTCGACATCGGCAGTCGGGTCCTGCTCGGCGTAGCCGCGCGCCTGCGCGTCACGGAGCGCCGATTCATAGCTTTGTCCGCGCTCGAGCATCTGCGTGAGGATAAAATTCGTTGTGCCGTTCAGAATGCCGCGCACCTCGTAAATTTCGTTTGCTCCGAGGCACTGACTCAGCGGATGCAGCACCGGGATGCCGCCGCCGACGGAGGCCTCAAACAAAAGGCTTACACCGTTGGCTTTTGCTAGCGCCAGAAGTTCCGTGCCGTGCTCGGCGATGAGTTGCTTGTTGGCCGTTACGACGTGCTTGCCTGCGGCAAGCGCGCGGCGGACATACTCGAGCGCCGCGCCGCAGCCGCCGATCGTCTCTATAACGAGAAACACGTTCGCGTCGCGCTCGATCACAGAAAAATCCGTGACGACCTTGTCCCGGTACAGCCTGTCCGGCAGTTCGCGGCGTGCCAGCACATACGCAAGTTCCAGCTGTTCCCCTGCGCTTCGTTCAAGCAGGCTTACGTCCCGCAGCAAAATTTCCGCGCAGCTTCCGCCGACGACGCCGGGGCCGAGAATGGCAAGCTTTTTCATGACGGACCTCCTTATGCTTCGTTGGCCCTGCGGTAGATCGCAAGGATCTTCTCGTAGTCCAGCACGCGGAACGTGCCGATCGTGCGTGTTTTTCCGTAGCTGCACCGGCTGGCAAGGTCTGCAAGCCCCGCCTCGTCCTGCTTGCCGCAGGAGAGTTCGCCCAGGCACACGGGCATGCCGATAGAGCGGAAGAACGATTCCTGCTTTGCGATGCCGGCGAGGGAGGCGGCAGTGTCGTCTGCCTCCTCCACATGCCAGACGTTCCGTGCGAAGCGGGCAAAGCGTGCCGGGCTTTCGTCCATGACGGATCTTGCCCAGCTGCTCCAGACGGCGGTCAGGCTGTCGCCGTGGTAGACGTCAAATTTCTCGCTCAGTGCATGCCCCAGCTGGTGCGTGGCGAAATCCTTTTTGCCGCCGAGGCCGGTCAGGCCGTTGTGCGACAGGGAGCCTGCCCACATGATTTCGCTCATAGCCTTCTCGTCATGTGCGTCACGCACGGCGGCAGGGCCGTATTCCAGCACGACGCGCAGCAGTGCCTCGGCCAGTTCGTCCGTCAGGGCATTGTCGGTGACGGGGTTAAAATACCGGTCGAGCGTGTGCATGAGAATATCGCTCACGCCGCAGGCGACCTGATGCACCGGGAGCGTCGCGGCAAGCAGGGGGTCGAGAATGGCGAAGGCCGGGCGGTTGAACGGGGTGTTGAGGCCGCGCTTTTCGCCTGCTTCCGCGTTGGTCAGAACAGCGGAGTCGCTCGTCTCGCTGCCGGCTGCCGGGATGGTCAGCACGACACCGACGGGCATGGATTTTGTCAGCGGTGCGCGGCGCTTCCAGAATTCCCAGATGTCTGTGCCGGGGTTGGCAGCGCCGTGGGCGATGGCCTTGCAGGTATCGATGACGCTGCCGCCGCCGACTGCCAGAATCAACTCCGCGCCCGATTCCAGCGCCAGCTGCACGCCCTCACGGGCCAGCGCCACGCGCGGGTTCGGCTGTACGCCGCCGAGCGAGCGATAGCGGACGTCCGCCTTGTCCAGGAGCCGGAACACGCGGTCAAGCAATCCGCTTTTCTTCGCGCTTGCGCCGCCGTAGACGACCAGCACGCGCGAAAGCCCGCGCTTTTTCAGCAGTTCCGGCAGCTTCTCCGTGCTGCCTGCGCCAAACACGATCTCAGTCGGTACGAAATATTCAAATGCCTGCATATGCTTATCCTGCGACGCAGTCTGCCTTGACTACGCCCTTCCTTTCTGCGATTTGCTGGGTCAGCGCTTCGATGTTGCAGTTGAGGTTGCTTGTCTCTGCCGAAATGGTCACCATGGCGCGGCCTCCGGTGGGGATCGACTGGTTAATGGTCAGTATATTCGCGCCGCAACTGGCAAAAATAGTTAATATCTCGGACAGGATGCCGGCCTTGTCCTTGAGCATGATCTGAAACGTGATGATGCGGCCCGCCATCAGGTTCTGAAACGGCGCGATGGCGTCGCGGTACTTATAAAATGCGCTGCGGCTGATGCCGACTGCCTGCGCGGCCACGTTGACCTTGTCCGTCTCGCCGGTTTCGAGCATCCGCTTGGCCTCGGCGACCTTCTGGAAGATCTCCGGCAGGGCTGCGGCCTCCACAATATAATACTTCGGGCTTTGTTCCATAGCGTTCACCTCATAATTGTCCGTGTTGGAAAAGCAAGTGTCTATAGTCAGACTCCAATATACACCACATACCCGCAAAATGCAAGCAGAAAAGCACAGGAGGAAGTTCAAACCATGAAAAGCCGCAAGATCTGGAAGACTGTTCTGATCGTGCTGGGCTGCGCGCTCGGTGCGTGGGCATTCGGCGCGCTGCTACTGCCGGTGCTGCTGCCGTTTTTTATCGGGCTTGCCGTGAGCCTGGTGGCGGAAAAACCGGTGCGGTTTCTGCAGACGCGGGGGCATGTTCCGCGCCCGCTGGCGTCCGGGCTGTGTGTACTGCTGCTGTTCGGGATTTTGTTTGGCGGACTGTTTTTTCTGTGCCGCCTGCTGTGCTCGGAGGCGGCGGATCTTGTCCGTCAGCTGCCGCAGCTGGCGGAAAATCTGACTCCGCTTTTTGAACGCCTGAAATCACGCCTGCTCACACTTGCCGGACGGCTGCCGGACGGGCTCGGAACGGGCCTACGTGCGGGCGTCGAGGAGTTTTTCAAGACCGGTGCGGGCTTCGGTACGAAACTCTACGAGACGCTCTTTTCCTGGGCTTCCGGCGTCATCGGACGGCTGCCGGATGCGGTCCTGTTTGCGGTGACGGCGATTTTGTCCAGCTTTATGCTCTCCGGCGAACTGCCCGCCATCCGCAGCTGGCTGCGCCGCGCGGTGCGGCCCGCGTGGTTGGAAAAATTGCAGACGCTCGGCGGACATGTGCGCGCGACGCTCGGCGGCTGGCTTCGGGCGCAGCTGAAGCTGATGGGCATTACATTTTTGATTCTGAACGCAGGGCTTTTGCTGCTGCGGGTGCGCTATCCGGTGCTGGCAGCGCTGGTCATCACGCTGGTCGATGCGCTGCCGGTGTTCGGTACGGGCACGATTCTGATTCCATGGGCGCTGGCGCTGTTTCTGCGCGGCGAGACGAAAACCGGCATTGGCCTTGTCATTCTGTATGGAGCCGCAGCCCTCAGCCGGCAGGCGCTTGAGCCGCGTCTGGTCGGAAAGCAGGTGGGGCTGAATCCGGTGCTGACGCTGCTGGCGCTTTACACGGGCTACCGGCTGCTGGGCGTGGGCGGGATGATCGTGTTTCCCATCGCGGCCATGCTCTTCAAGCAGATCTGGGATCATTCCGGCCTGCAGCCGGAGGGATAGCGGCGCAGGACTTGCGCGCTGTGCCGCGGCACGGTATAATAGCGCCGAAGGAGGCGGTGCGCATGGTTTTGGAACAGACGGCCGCGCGGCAGGCAAAGCTGCTGTCGCTCCTGCGGCGGGAATTCGGCTTGTCTGCCGGACTGGTCAAGCGGCTCAAATGGCAGAACGCGCTGTTTGTAAACGACGCGCCCGCGCATACCGATGCGCCGGTCATGCCCGGCGACCGGGTGCGCGTCGTGCTGGAGGAGCGGACGGAGGGCTTTGAGCCGGAGCCACTGCCGCTTTCCATCCTTTATGAAGATGAATGCTTTCTCGCTGTGGACAAGCCCTCTGGAATGCTGGTGCATCCGTCGCCGCAGAAAAACAGCGGGACGCTGGCAAACGGCGTGCTGTATCACCTGCTGGCGCGCGGCGAGGCCTCCGGCGTCCATCCCGTGACGCGGCTCGACCGGGACACGTTCGGCGTGGTGATTTTGGCGAAAAACGCGAATATCCACGACCGGTTCTGCCGGATGCTGCGCGAGCGGCAGCTGGAGAAGACCTATCTTGCTTCGGTTTTCGGCCAGCCGCCGCAGGCGGAAGGGCAGATCGACCTGCCGGTCTATAAGATCGGCGGCGGGAATCTCATCCGTATTGTGGACGAGCGGGGACAGAAGGCGCTGACGCAGTACCGCGTGCTGGAACGGGCGGAAAAAACAGCACTTCTGGAACTGCACCCTCTGACGGGCCGCACGCATCAGCTGCGGCTGCACTGCATGGCCTCCGGTTTCCCCATCTTAGGCGACCCGCAGTATACAAGCCCGGAATCGACGGCGTATTCCGCTGCCCACGGACTGTTCACGCAGCAGCTGTGTGCCGCAAGGCTCGTTTTCCCGCACCCCATGACGGGGGAGCGGATGGAAATTTTGTCGAGGCAGGCAGTTTTCTTTCCGAAAGACTAGGCAAGCGCCATGCTTTTCTGATATAATGTATAATATTAAAAGCATAGGAGACGCTGCATGGAGAAAAAGAACGCAGTCTATACCATCACAGAAGATCAGTCGCCGGAGGAAGCCCGGCGGGAGCATGTTATGCTCGTTGTGCGCAATCTGGCGGCGGGCGCGGCGGCTGTTTTGTTTCTGGCCTCGTTTGCGCTGGCGGATATCCACAAACTGCTGCGCGCAGCGGCGTATTTTCTCGGCGCGGGCGCGTATTTTGCTGAGATCCTCGTCCTGACGGACGGCTTCCGGCGCGAAGTCCCGCAGAAGGAACTCTTCATGGCATACTGCTTCGGCCCCTTGTACATCTTACTTGGCCTGAGTTATCTGCTCGAAGCATGACCGCATAGCCGGCAGAACCCCTCCGACCCGGCGTACCGCCGCGCCGCCTCCCTGAAAGGGGAGGCTTTTTTCTGGGATGAAAAATTTTTCTTCAAACGCGCGCAACCTTCGCGGAAATTTTGCGTGTGGAAAAGAGAAATACAGCGGCGGACGCGGCGCGGCCCACAATATCTTGTGGCGGATGTTACGTCTACCTCGCAACATGGGGCGAAAGGGGATGAAATGCTTGGAAAAACAGCCATTTTCGTAAAAATTGGTTGCATTTTTTAATTTTTATGGTAAACTGATTACATAAAAATCTGCGGCTGCAACAGGCCGCAAATTGAAAGAGGTGCACTTATGAAGCGTACATTTGGAAGATTCATGAGCCTGCTGCTGGTTCTCGCCATGGTATTGGCGATGGTGCCTGCGGCATTGGCTGCAAATCAGGCGTACAGCGTCGAGCCGAACTCGACGATTACGATCAAGACGTCGATCATCAAAGAAGGCTCTGTCAGCTGGAGTTCCAGTGATACAAGTGTTGCGACAGTCAGCGGCAGCACGACGGAGGCAACTGTGACCGGCGTAAAGGCCAGCAATACAGCTGTCCGGATCACGGCCACCGGCAAGGTAAATGGTCGTGATTATTCGGAGTATTTCACGGTTTATGTGCGGGACGCATATACCCTTACGCTGGCGCTCAGCAACAGCAACATCAACGGCACGGTTGCCCTGAATCAGGGCGACACCAGAACGCTCACCGCGACTGTCACGGTCGGCACCGGCAGCGGTGTGACCGCAGGCAATCTGGCAAACTGCGAGGTGCATTTTACCAGCGATAGCGATGCCATCTCGGTTAAGCCTGCCAGCGCGAAGGTCACCGCAAGCACGGTCGGCAACTACACGACCTATAAGGTCGAAGCGACTGTCAAAGCAGAGAAGGTCGGCGGCGCAACGCTGACGGCGCAGGTCTGGTATCAGGGTAAAGATGGCATGAAGCCGTCCACGTCCGCGACTGCGACCAAGACCATCGGCTTCAGGGTCAGCGGCGCAGCAACGGTCACGGTCACACTGCCGGACGCGCAGAAGACGCTTTCGCTGGAAGCGATGGGCACGAGCGGCACGCTTCAGCCGAAGGTGTCCGGCTATTCCGGCACGGCGCAGCCGAAGCTGCTGTATTTGTATGACAGCGAGGACAACAGTCTGTATGTCCGACCCAACACCGCTACGACTTCTGCAACGGTGGAGCCGTACAAGGCTTGCGACGCGACGAACATCTATATCTGCATTGCAAGCTACAATGCTGGCAAGACATATAAGGATGCCGAGGAAGGAAAACTTGTTGGTTCTTATGCTGTCTGCACGGTCAGCATCAAGAATAAGGGTATGTCTGTTACAGCGCTCGAAGTCATGAACAGCGAGAGCGTGACGTATAACGGGAAGACTTCCCGTCTGCAAACACTGCTGGACAACGGCACGATGGTCTTCGGCCTGCAGGATTCAAACTATAATCATGATAAGAGCGACACAGATGTTAAAAACTCCAAGCTGATCTTCCCCGAGCTCACACTGACCGCGCGCATCAAGGCGCCTGACTCGCTGCTTAACAGTGAAACGGATCGGAGAAATGCGTACTCCCGCATCGAGTGGACAAGCTCTGCCCCCGCCGTTGCAAAGGTAAGTGAAACGAAGTCGGACAAGGATTCGGCGACCGCGACGATCAAGGCTGTCGCACCTGGCACGGCGACGATCACCGCGAAGGTCGATGGCAATGTAACGGCGACCTATTCCGTCACGGTCTATCAGGGCCGTGCGTATCAGATTAAGGAAGAGCCGAGCATCGGTGAGACGGTCGGCAGAATGACGGACGCTGAACTCAAGAGCATGTTTGAGCAGGAATCGGCCAAGGTCGAGATCCAGACCAGCATTTACGCGGATGAGACGGCAATTTATGGACTGCCGGTCAAGAACGCAAGTGTTGTGACGAATACCGATGGCAGCAAGCAGTTCAAATACACGCTCGATGGCCTCAAAACGGCTACAAAGGAATTCTTCTACAACAGAAATGACCTTGCGGACGCAGGCGTTACGACAACCGGGAAAGTGACTTTCTCCGACATTTCCTTTACGGAGCAGCCCGCAAACGCGGCGTACAAGCTTACCGATACCTTTGCTGATCTGGCTATGACGGCGTCGGTTTCGACGGGTACGATCAAATCCGTGGTCTGGTACATGAACAGCGACCAGTCGAACGGTGCAGACCGTGCAATCTATACCGATCCTGCGTCCAAGACCAGCCCCATGCGTTCGGTCCTGAGCAATATCAAGCAGTATATCACCGGCACGGGTACTTATGTGTTCTACTGCCGCGTCACGACGAGCGACGGCAAGTACGCGGAAACCCGCAAGGCAAGCATCACCATCACTGGTGAGAACCACATTGAGATCACCTTCAAACCGACTGCGGTAAAGGCCGGCGAGACGTTCACCATCACCGGCGTGCCGCAGGAGTATGTCAACGGAAAGCTGACCAACGTGACCGGCAAGACCTATACGATCACATGGACCTCGAGCGACGAGAACATTGTTAAGCTTTCCAGCAAGACCAGCACCAACAGCAGCCCCTCTATCACCGCGACGGCCAAGGCCGGCGGTCAGGTCACCATCAAGGCTGAAACGACGATCGGCGCGAAAAAGTACGCTGCCGAAGTGAAGTTCACCGTCACTGTCCCCGAGGCGGAGGCTGTCAGAGTGACGCTCGGCGAGAACGAAACCTACGTCCAGCTCGACGGCAGCAAGCTTGCCGCGGCAGTCAAGACCGCCGCGAAGGTCACGCCCAGCACCTTTACCTTTGAGTCCCCGGCCAACGGCACGCTCTATACCTCGAGCGCCATGTCCGGCACGGTCAGCACGACGGCCAAGTATTCTGCCAGCGAAGTCAGCAAGATGGTCTACCGTCCGACGAGAACCACCGGCACGCATACGATCAGGTACGCCGCCTATGACGGCAGCGCGCAGATCGCGACCGGCACGATCAATGTCATGACCAGCGCAAACACGGTTGAATACCACATCTCCGCCAATGAAAAGCAGCAGATGTCCGTCAGCGACTTCCAGCGCGTCTACGGCTCCGGCCTGAGCACCGTGACCTTCGGCTCGAACACCGATACCCGCGGCGCTCTGTACAAGGGCAGCACGACCAGTTCCGGCAAGGTCGGCAGCGAGTCCTACAGCGTCTCGACCGGCTCGAACCTGCTGAAGAACGTCTACTTCATCGCGGGCAGCACCACGTCGAAGTACACCGTGACCATCCCCTTCACGGCAAGCGGCTCGTCCGGCCAGATGAACGGCCAGCTTGTGGTCTATGTCAACGACACCCACACGCTGAACTCCACCGGCGCGTCCTTCCGCTCCATGGGCATTGCAAACGAACTCACGCCGGATAACGCCACCGGCAGCACCTACATCACCATTGACCGCATCGTCGGCGGTAAGCTTTACTCCGCCTACACCAGCATCAAGAACTGCACCGCGCTGACCAGCAAGGATCTCGGCAGCACGAAGTTCTACTTCTCTGGCTCCAACAGCCTGGACAGCCTCTATGTCCTGCCGCTGGCCGACAGCAAGAGTGTCGAGGTCAGCTACACCATCGACGGCAGCACGAAGGGCACTCTGTCCTTTAAGGTCAACCAGCAGACGGCTTCCAACCAGTTCACCGATGTGAGCGGTTCTTACAAGTGGGCAGCCAACTCGGTCGATTTCATGTACATGAACGACATCATCAAGGGCAACAACACCAAGAACCCGAAACTCTTCGGGCCGGGCGCCAAGATGACCCGCGCCATGCTCGTCACGGTTCTCTACCGCGCGGCAGGCGAACCCTCTGTTACCGGTATCACCAACAAGTTCACGGACAACAAGCAGGGCAAGTATTACTACAACGCGGTTCTCTGGGCCTCCAACAAGGGCATTGTCAACGGCGCGACCGCCACGACCTTTGACCCGGATGGCAACATCACCCGTGAGCAGATCGCAGCCATCCTGTACCGCTACGCGGGCAGCCCGTCCGTGACCGGTTCTCTGAGCGGCTACTCCGATCAGGCGCAGGTCAGTTCCTTCGCCGTCACGGCGATGCAGTGGGCCGTCGGCAGCGGCATCATCACCGGCGTCACCTCCGGCGGCAAGACGACCCTCTCCGCAAAGGGCAACGCCACCCGCGCTCAGGTCGCCGTCATGCTCCACCGCTTCCTCACCTTTGAATAATTCCAGATTTAAAACCGCCCCCGGTTCACAAAGCCGGGGGCGGTTTTCTGCGTGCGCACAAAAAGGGGGCATGCTGCAGCAGAAGCTTGTAGCATGCCCCTTGATTATTATTTTGCGTTGATGACCAGTTCGCCGTGCTGCACGTCGCAGACCAGCGTCTGGCCGGGCAGCACGTCGCCGCGCAGGATGCGCTGGGCAAGAAGTGTTTCGACCGTGTGCTGCAGATACCGGCGCAGCGGTCTTGCGCCGAACTGCGGGTCATAGGCTGCGTCAATGACGAACGACTTTGCCGCCGGAGTCAACTCGCATTTAAGCTGCTTGTCGGCAAGGCGCTTGTTGAGCGCCGCGATCTGCAAGTCGATAATGCCGGTGATATTCTCCTTCGACAGCGGCTTATAGAACACAATCTCGTCCAGCCGGTTGAGGAACTCCGGGCGGAAATTGCGGCGCAGAAGCGTCTGCACCTCGTTTTTCGCATCCTCAGAGATCTCGCCCTCCTGTGTGATACCGTCCAGAATGGCCTGTGAACCGAGATTCGAGGTCAGAATGATGATGGTGTTCTTGAAGTCCACCGTGCGGCCCTGCGAGTCGGTGATACGACCGTCGTCGAGCACCTGCAGCAGAATGTTGAACACGTCCGGGTGCGCTTTTTCGATCTCGTCAAACAGAATGACGGAATACGGTCTGCGGCGCACGGCTTCGGTCAGCTGGCCGCCCTCGTCATAGCCGACGTATCCCGGAGGCGCGCCGATCAGGCGCGTCACGGAGAACTTCTCCATGTATTCGGACATATCGATGCGGACGAGGTTCTTCTCATCGTCAAACAGCGCCTCTGCCAGCGTCTTGGCCAGTTCTGTCTTGCCAACGCCGGTAGGGCCAAGGAACAGGAACGAGCCGAGCGGCCGGTTCGGGTCCTGAATGCCTGCTCTGCTTCTCTGGATAGCCTCAGAGACGACGCGCACGGCCTCATCCTGGCCGACAACACGCTTGTGCAGCGTATCTTCGAGATGCAGCAGCTTGTCGCGTTCGCCCTCCATCAGTCTTGCGGTCGGGATACCCGTCCAGCGCTCGATGATCTTGGCAATTTCCTCCTCCGTGACCTTGTTGCGGAGCAAACTCGTCTCCTTGCTGCTTTGCGCCAGTTTTTCCTCCTGCTCCAGCTGCTTTTTCGCTTCGGGCAGATCGCCGTACTTCAGCTTCGCGGCCTTTTCGAGATCGTAACTCTGTTCGGCAGATTCAATATCGCGGTTGATCTGCTCGATGCGTTCGCGCAGCTGCTGCACGCGGCCGATTGCATTCTTCTCGTTTTCCCATTTGGCTTTCATGGAGTTGAACGTTTCGCGCTGTTCGGCCAGTTCCTTTTGCAGTTCCGTCAGCCGCGCCTTGGAAAGTTCATCGTCCTCGTTTTTGAGCGCTGCTTCCTCAATCTGCATCTGGATGATCTTGCGGTTGATGACATCCAGTTCGGTCGGCATGGAGTCCATTTCCGTTCGGATCATGGCGCAGGCCTCGTCAATGAGGTCAATGGCCTTGTCGGGCAGGAAACGGTCGGTGATATAGCGGTTCGAGAGCGTTGCGGCGGCAATGATTGCATTGTCTGTGATCTTGACGCCATGGAAGACCTCATAGCGGGATTCCAGACCACGCAGGATGGCAATGGTATCCTCGACGGTCGGTTCCTGCACCAGAACGGTCTGGAACCGGCGCTCGAGCGCGGGATCCTTTTCGATATACTGGCGGTATTCGTCCAGCGTGGTTGCGCCGATGCAGTGCAGTTCACCGCGCGCGAGCATCGGCTTTAGCAGATTGCCTGCGTCCATGGAGCCCTCGGTCTTGCCCGCACCGACAATGGTATGCAGTTCATCGATAAACAGGATGATACGCCCTTCGGACTTTTTGACCTCGGCCAGCACGGCCTTCAGACGTTCCTCAAATTCGCCGCGGTACTTTGCGCCCGCGATCAATGCGCCCATGTCGAGTGAAAAGATCGTCTTGTCCTGCAGGGACTTCGGAACCTCGTTTGCGACAATGCGCTGTGCAAGCCCCTCGACGATGGCCGTCTTACCGACGCCCGGTTCGCCGATCAGCACAGGGTTGTTCTTCGTCTTACGGGACAAAATGCGGATGACGTTTCGGATTTCATCGTCACGGCCGATGACCGGATCCATTTTCTGTTCCCGCGCGCGCTTGACCAGATCCGTACCGTATTTGGCAAGCGCCTCATAGGTATCCTCCGGCGTGTCGGACGTTACGCGCTGATTGCCGCGCACCGACTGCAGTGCCTGCAGACAGGCCTCCTTCGTGATCTGGTACGGACGGAACAGATTTTTCAGCGTTGCATCCGCATTTTCAATCAGAGACAAAAACAGATGCTCGACGGAGACATATTCGTCCTTCATCTGCTTTGCGATGTCTTCCGCGCTGTTCAGCGCCGTATCAACGGCACGCGCAACATAATATTTATCTGCCTCACGGCCCGAGCCGGTCACGCGCGGGAGTTTTCCTAACTCTGCATCGACCGCAGCCTCAAAGCTTTCGAGCGTGATACCCATCTTTTTCAGCAGCTGCGGCACAAGGCCGTTCTCCTGCCTCAAAAGTGCGGCCAGCAGATGGATTTGCTCAATCTGCTGGTTCTGATTTTCAATGGTCAGTTTCTGGGCGGCCTGAATGGCCTCCAGAGATTTCTGTGTATAGTTTTGTGCGTTCATAGTTCACACCTCTTCTTCCAACGTTAGCACTCTATACATGTGAGTGCTAATTCACTTTGGCTTCATCATAGACCTGTGCCCGGATTTTGTCAAGAGGATAAGGGGATAAAAATTATGATATTTTTGTAAACATTTGATCGAAAAAAGTTTTTTCGGATTTAATAGTTATTTAAAAACTTGCCGCTAAGTTTTTTAATAAACCCTTGCTATTATAATCATGCAAGAAGCGATATACACTTTTTCATTTTCCCCTCATATTGATAAAGAATCCCCCGCAGACAAGCCGGTCACTTGTTTGCGGGGTTTCTTTTATATTCCAAAGCAATGACGATTTCTTTCGGTTTTCTCAACGCCCACTAATTCTTCTGGATTAAGAATTATGCGTTACCCTTCAGAATTTCCAGCGCCTGCTTTGTGTCGCAGTCGAACAGTTCGCGTTCTCCTGCCTCGACGAGCAGCAGCGCATCTTCGTGCCGCCGAATGACGGATGAGCCGCCGCGGTCTGCCTCCAGTGCACACAGTTCCGGGAAAAACCGCGACGGAAACAGGCACGGGTTGCCGCGCTTTCCGTTGTGCGCTGCGGCGGTAATGCAGTTCGGGTGTTCCTGCCATGCGTCCACAATGCGTCGTACCGTTCCGGCCTGCAGCAGCGGCTGGTCGGCGACCATGTATAAGATTCCGGCACAGTCCGCCATCGCCCGTGTGCCGAGGCGAATGGTGCGGCTGATGCCGTCCTCTGGCCGGTCGTTCAGAATGGCATCGAAGCCCGCTTGCGAAGCCTCTTCCAGAAGCGAGGGATACTGCGAAACGACCGTGACGCGGACAAATACGCCCGCCGGGATCGCCTCAAGTGCCCGCGAGAACAGGCTTTGCCCGTCAAAGCGCGCGGTCAACTTGTTTTCTCCAAAACGGGAAGCCTTTCCGGCCGCCATGAGCAGGCAGCCGATGGGAGGCGCAGAGAATGCAGCCATATTGTGTACTCCTTTAGGAACCGCTGATACCTGCAGACGATGGAATCATCGATTCCTTGTGATTTTCTACAAAACAGTATAGCTATTTTTGCATATTTGCGCAAGAATCATACGATTTTTTCGACATTCACGAAAAAATTCGTTATTCAAAAAGTAGGATAATGCTTTTGCTTTCTCTTCAAATCCGGATATGCTACAATAAAAACAAATAAAAGTGGAAAAATGGCGGATTTCATGCGCAGACGCGTAAAATCCGCCTATAACCCGGCAAATGGAGGTAATCGAATGAACATCGTAGGCAGAAGCGAGGTTCGTGTTGACGCCTTTGACAAGGCGACCGGCCGGACGAAATACTATGATGATCTGGCCCCAAAGGATGCGCTGATTGTCAGAGTCAAGCATTCGACCATTGCACACGGCTTCGTCAAGTCGGTTGACATCAGCAAGGCCGAGAAAATTCCCGGCGTTGTCAAGATCCTGACCTGCTTTGATGTGCCGGACATCCCGTTCCCCACGGCTGGCCACCCGTGGTCAATGGACCCGTCTCATCAGGATATTGCCGACCGGCACCTGCTGAACCAGCATGTGCGCTATTATGGCGATGATGTGTGCGCTGTTATCGCCGAGGATGAGGTTGCGGCTATGCAGGCCGTACGCGCCATTGAGGTCGAATACGAGGAATTGCCGTTCGTGCTCGACGTGCAGAAGGCCATGGAGCCCGGCGCGCCGCAGCTGCACGAGGCGTTCCCCAACAACATTCTCAAGCATACGACCGCCTCGGCGGGCAATTATGCCGAAGCGATCAAAGAACCGGGCCTGATCAAAGTCGAGGGCTGGTACGAAACGCCTACCGTACAGCACTGCCACATTGAAAACCACGGCTGCTTCTGCTACGCGGAAAACGGTCGTCTGGTCGTGACGAGTTCCACGCAGATCCCGCACATCATCCGCCGTGTCGTCGGACAGGCGCTGGGCCGTCCGTGGGGCGACATCCGTGTCGTCAAGCCGTACATCGGCGGCGGCTTCGGCAACAAGCAGGACGCGCTCTATGAGCCGCTGTGCGCATGGTGCTGCACGCAGGTCGGCGGCCGCTGCGTCAAGCTTGACTGCTCACGCGAAGAGACGTTTGTCTCCAACCGCGTCCGCCATGCCATCCGCACGCACATCATCTCCTGGCTGCGCAAGGACGGCACCATCGCCGCCAAGAAGGTCGAGTGCTTCTCCAACCAGGGCTCCTACGCCTCCCACGGCCATTCGATTGTCGCCAAGGCGCTCGGCTCCTTTAACCAGCACTATCCCTGCCCCAACTTTGAGGGCGATGCCTATACTGTTTTCACCAACCGCCCGGCGGCGGGCGCCATGCGCGGCTATGGCATGCCGCAGGCGTCGTTCGCGGATGAGTCCCACGCAGAGCAGTGCGCAGAGGCTGTCGGCATGACGCCGCTGGCCTACCGCTGGCAGAACCTGATGAAGCCCGGCTACGTTGACGGCTTCTCGAAAAACGAACTTTATGAGGACTCCTACCGGCAGTGTATGGAAAAGGGCATGAAGGCCATCGGCTATGAAGAAAAGCTGAAGGCCTACGCCAACCAGACCGGTCCCATCCGCCGCGGTATCGGCCTTGCGACCTTCTGGTACAACACTGCCGTTTTCCCCATTTCGCTGGAAACCTCCTCTTGCCGTCTGCAGCTGAATCTCGACGGCACGGTCAATCTGCAGGTCGGCGAAACGGAGATCGGTCAGGGCGCTGATACGGCCTATGCGCAGATGTGCGCGGAGATCCTTGGCCTGTCCGATTATAAAAAAGTACATGTTCTGTCCTGCCAGGATACCGATGTGACCCCGACAGGCCTCGGCGCATACGCTTCCCGTCAGACGTTCACCGCAGGCTTCTCCATCCGGCAGACATCCGAGCTGCTGAAGCGGAAGATTCTCGAATACGCCTGCGAGGTCACACGTCAGGCAACCTATAACATGGATATTATCGACTCCAACATCGTCCGTATCACCGATGGACGTGTGCTCATGAGCCTGTCCGAGTTGTCCATGACCGCGCAGTATAACCCGGTCCATTCCGAGCATCTGACAGCGGAATCGACCTACACCATCCGCAACAACGCCTATTCCTTCGGCTGCACGTTCGCCGAGGTCGAGGTTGATATCCCGATGTGCAAGGTCAAACTGCTGAACATTGTCAATGTCCACGATTGCGGCAAACTCATTAACCCAGCGCTTGCCGAAGCGCAGGTGCACGGCGGTATGTCCATGGGCATCGGCTACGGCCTGTCCGAGCAGCTGCTGTTCGATGAGAAGACCGGCCGGCCGCTCAACAATAACCTGCTTGACTACAAACTTTCGACCTTTATGGATCATCCGAACCTCGAAGCCGAGTTTGTGGAAAACTATGAGCCGACCTCTGCGTTCGGCACCAAGGCGCTGGGCGAGCCGCCCGCCTGCTCCCCGGCCCCTGCCATCCGCAATGCCATTTATCATGCGACCGGCGTCGCCATCAATCAGGTGCCGATCACACCGCACGTCCTCTTCGCCAAATTCACCGAAGCGGGCTTGATTCAGGACTGAGGGAGGGAACAGACTATGTATGATATGAAAGCGCTCTATGAAGCGTACAGCGTAGAAGAAGCAGTCAAGCTTCGTCTGGAGCATCCCGAAGCGCAGATCATCGCGGGCGGCACGGACGTGCTCGTCCAGATGCGCGAAGGCCGCCGTGCGGGCAAGGAACTCATCTCCATCCAGAAGATCGACTCCATGCGCGGCGTGTGTATGGACGAAAACGAAAACATCCGCATCGGCTCGCTGACGAGCTTTTCCCACATCACGCGCGACCCCATCATCCAGAAGTACATCAACGTGCTCGGCGAGGCGGTCGACATGGTCGGCGGCCCGCAGATCCGCAACATCGGCACCATCGGCGGCAACACCTGCAACGGCGTTACCTCCGCCGATTCCGCCTCCACTCTCCACGCGTGGGACGCCGTCATTGAGCTGACGGGCAAAAACGGTGTCCGCCGCCTGCCCATCCATGATTTCTACATCAAGGCGGGCAAGGTGGACATCCGGGCGGAGGACGGCGAGATCCA
>OODO01001202.1_pt1 | contig 18853 bp, 19 predicted proteins | sample 1671261 | NCBI WGS metagenome assembly OODO01 (sample SAMN06348138, study PRJEB24527) | human gut metagenome | biome: human gut; feature: ankylosing spondylitis patient; material: feces | host: Homo sapiens | place: China | collected 2015-10 | reverse complement strand
TGATGGTCTTGCCGTCCAGCGTGGTGTTGGGCTTGCCCTTCAGCTCCTGCAGCAGGGCCTGCTTCTTCTGATCTTCCTGCTGGCGCTTCTTCAGGCTCTTGAGCAGGTCGGGGGTGGGGTCAACGTAAACGCAGGCGTTGTAGCCATCGATGACCGCCATCTTGCCGTCCCAGTCGTCCTGAATATCCTTGCACTGGATCAGGGCAGGGATGTTCATGCTGCGGGCCAGAATGGCGGTGTGGCTGTTGGAGCTGCCCTCCCGGGTGATAAAGCCCAGCAGCAGGCTCTTATCCATGCGGACGGTCTCAGACGGGGCCAGATCCTCCGCGACCAGAATGCTGGGCTCGGTGCCCTGCAGGCTGGCGTTGTCCACCCCCTGCAGGATGTCCAGAATGGCCTGTGCGATATCGATGACATCTGCACTGCGGGCCTGCAGATACGGGTCATCCATGGCGGCGAACACCGCAGCCTGATTGTTGCCTGCCGTCTTGACGGCGTACTCGGCACACTTTTTCTGGCTGTTGATGATCTCCTTGATGGCATCCACAAAGTCGTCGTCTTCCAGCATCATAGCGTGGATGTTGAACACCTCGGCGATGTCCTCGCCAGCCTCTGCCAGTGCCTTTTCATACAGCGCAGTCTGCTGCTCAATGGCCTTCTGCTGCGCTTCTTCAAAACGCGCCACTTCCGCTGCGGTATCCGCTACCTCTGCGGCAGAAATGGCAGTATCCTTTTTCTTGTAGATCTTGAGCTTGCCGATGGCGATGCCATTCAGGATGCTCTTACCGGTGCCTACCTGCATTGCACACTACTCCTTCTTCATCTGTGCCGGGGCCGCACTGCTCCGACAGTCCAAAAAAAGCCCCCGCAGCTCACCCGCGAGGGCCTTCCTCATCTTAACTGCGGAATCAGACGTTCTCAGTCAGGAACTTCTGGATGGCTGCTGCTGCAGCTTCCTCGTCATCGCCCTCGACCTTGACGGTAACGGTCTCACCCTGCTTTACACCCATGCCCATCAGAGCCATCAGCTTGCGCATATCGCAGCTCTTGCCGTCCTTTTCCAGGGTAGCACTGCTGGCAAAGCCCTTGACGGTCTTGACGAGCAGGCCGGCGGGACGAGCGTGGATGCCGCATGCATCCTTAACGGTATACTGGAATTCCTTCATAATCATTTTCTCCTTACTTGATCCCGTGCGGCGCTTCTGCACTTGCACCAGACGCGGCCGAGCCGCGGCACGGTTGATACATCTATTATAAACCCTTGCCGGGAATTTTTCACCATTTCATATTGCTAATTTTTTATGCAAAATTTTGGTACAATTGAACATACAAATGTGACAAAAATGCACACATTTCACTTTTTCTTCTGCTTGTGCGCAAATTTTAGGCAAATTGCGGCCTGATTTTGCATCAAAACCCGAAGCCGTTCCCGGTTGTTTCCGGCTTTGGCAAGTCGTTCCGGTGCTCATTCCACCGGGTAGCCCTCGGCATCCAGCGGCAGTTCCGTATAAGGCACAGCCTGCGGCACGGCATCCGGCTCACCGGAGGTCTGCTGTGCGGTCAATTCCTCGTCATGGCGTTCGCCCCAATCGCCGCTGTAGTCCTCGCCGGAGGTCTGCTGTGCCGGTTCGCTGCCGGTCAGCTCTTCGTCGTGGCGCTCACCCCAGTCGCCCTCGTAGTCCTCGCCGGAAGTCTGCTTTGCCTCGGCCTCCGCCATGGCGGCCTGCATGTCTTTCAGGCCCACCACAACGCCGGAGGGCCGTTCCAGCAGGTAAGCACCCACGGCCTTTTTGCGGTACACCAACAGCACGCCGTAGCGGCTGGTCTCGCCGCTGCTTGCCGCCGGGATCAGCGCCGTCCATTTTTCCACGGTCTTGCCCTTGTAGCGTGCAAGGTCCATGCCGCTCTGCTGCACCACCCCGTTGAAGGCCGAAAAGCTGTCATCCCACTTGCGGGGGATCTTGACCTTGTCTGCCGTGATGGATGCGCCGTCCACATCCAGACCGTAGCCGGTGAACCATGTCTGGATGTCCTGTGCACTCTCAATTTTGTTCACCGCCGCCGAGACCGCAACGGTGCGGTTGCTGATGAACCGGCCCAGCAGAGCACTGCACACCACCAGTGCGCAGCACATGGCACCCAGACCCAGTTTTTTCAGGCTCGTTTTGCTTAACGTGACTACAAACATATCCCCATGCCTCCCCAGCCTGTTTATTGCTCTGAGAACAATTTATTCAGCACAGCTGGGGTGTATGACAAAAGGGCAGGTAAAACCTGCCCTTTTGTCAATATCGATCAATGTGCTTTTGTAAAATCTTCCGAGCTTACTTCGCCGTTCTGGCGGAGCACCTGTTTCAGCACCTGCATCACGCCGTATTCCCGGTGGGACGGTGCCAGAAACGGCACCTGCGCCCGCAGCGGTCCGCTGCCGTTCTCCATCAAAAAGCCGTACTTCGCGGTGGTGAGCATCTCGGCATCGTTGTAGGTGTCGCCAAAGGCCATCATGCTGTCGGCCGGAATGCCCAGCAGTGCACCCACCTTTGCCAGTGCTGCACCCTTGTGCACACCGGGGTTCATCACGTCCACCCAGTTTCTGCCTGCCACTGCCGCCGAGAATGCACCGCCATTTCCGGTGTGGAATGCGCCGTAGGTCCGGTCGAAGGCTTCCTGCGAGTCATCGTTGGGCAGATAGATGGTAAACTTATCCGCCGCCGCTTCCACCGCAGTCAGGTCATCCACGTATTCCACCCGGGTATAAAAATTCTTGAAAACGGCATCGTATCGTTCATCCTGCTTTTCGGCATAAGCAGCCTGCAGGCCGCACAAAAGGCCCACGTCTCCGGCCTGCTTCGTGCTGCGGGCCAGCTGCCGCCAGCCCTCGGCAGGCATTTCGGACACAAACAGGTCTTTCCCCTTCCAGCGGGCAGCGCCGCCGTTGTCGCCAATGAGAATGATCTCCTCCAGCAGATCCGGGAACATCGTTTCCAGTGTGTACAGAGGCCGCCCGCTGGCGGCGGCAAACAAGATGCCCTGCCCGGCCAGTGCACGGATGGTCTCGGTAAACTTTGGCGGCAGCTGGCTGTACTCGTCCAGAAGGGTCGCGTCCATGTCCGATGCGATCAGGCGAATGCGGTCCATTGCAGTTTCCTCACTTATCCGATGTAGCTGATGTTCACGTCCATATCGCCCTTATAGCCGGGCAGGCGTGCCGTGCAGGTGCCCTGCCACAGGGCGCAGTCGATGGGGCTGCTGGCAACGCCATAATGCGCGTTCCAGATGGTATATTTTTTCAGGCTGTTCAGATCGACACGCTTGCGGTACCACAGGGTAGAGGCATACACACCGGGTTTGTAGCCCTGTGCCTTGACCTCCTCACAGAAGGCGATGGCGCACTTGGTGCGGTCCTCCATACCCAGACCGTCGGCGCGGCCGGAACCATTGGAAGCGCCGGATGCTTCGGTGTCAAAGAAGATGGGGTAATCCAGCTTGCGTCCGTTCAGCACGTAGGCACAGGCAAAGGCTTCCTCCTTGGCCTCCTCCTCGGTGGTGGCCTGACTGAAGAAATACACGCCCACCTTCAGGCCCGCATTCTTCACATTGGTGAAATGCTCCTCGAACATGGGGTCCAGCACCAGCGTGCCGGAAGCACCATAGCCGCGGTAGCCGATGCGGACGATCACAAAGCTCACGCCTGCCTTTTTGATCTGGTTCCAGTCGATGTTCTTCTGATACTTGGAAACATCCACACCGAAGGTCTTGCCATTTTCCAGCACACCATCCGCATTGAAGGAATAGAGTTTATTGTCGATGCACTGGATGCCGGTCACCGGCCTGTTGGTGGTCTGGCTGTAGTAGTAGGTCTTGCCGCCGGAGGTGCGCCAGCCGGAATAGACTGGCTCCGGCTGAGACTCGTCTTTGCCCAGCCAGCCGAACAGAAAATTGAGCAGCCAGCTGAAAAAGCCGTTCTCATCGCTCAGGTCGATGCACTGGGCCTCGGCGGCATCCATGGCACCGGCATCCAGTGCGGCACGGATCTCCTCCGGGGTCAGCACGACGCTGTTTTCCGGCGTGTGCTGGTTCGTGCTGTTTTCTTCGGCTTCTGTGGCCTGTACAGGCGGTGCTTCCGGGTCCTGTGCAGCAAGCTCCGGGGTCTCCGTCTGCAGGGTGGGCATTGCCGTTTCCTGCTGTGCAGAAACAGTCTCGGTCACTGCCGCGGTACTTTCTTCCGGCTGTGCAGCCAGTGCCAGCGGTGCGCCCATTGAAAAGGTCATTGCCAATGCCAGAACTGCCGCTGCACACCGCGTTTTGCCGCGGGTGCCGCGGGCAGTCAGTTTATTCCAGAACGTTTTTTTCATGCTGTGCTCCAAACCTCATGCATTTTTATCGGGATGCCGCCCTTCGCAAAAAGGGCAGCGTTTCATCTTCTCAATACTCTTTCAGTATACACCCGCGGGCAAGCCCCCGTCAATTGCCGCACACTGCAAAGCGCAGCTCCGAAAAGCTGCCGCCCCGGTATCAGAAAATGCTCCAAATCAGATACGTCTCAGCCCGCAAAAACATTGCACAAAGCCAAAAATTGCAGATATTTCCAGCAAAATCAGCATTTTGTCTTGTTGTCTTGACATGTGTATGGTATTATACTTGACATGCAGTTTTTGCATTGAATCCACCATCTTGAAACAGAAAGGCAGTTTCTTATGTCAAATGTGAAAGATTTCTTAAAACGCAAGGATATCGTCATCACCCCGCAGCGCTATCTCATTGAAGCGCTGGGTGCCATGGCGCAGGGCCTGTTTGCCAGCCTGCTGATCGGCACCATCATCAAGACGCTGGGCCAGCAGACCGGCCTTGACGTGCTGGTAGACCTTGGCGGCTACGCCACGGCCATGAGCGGCCCGGCCATGGCCTGCGCCATTGGCTGGGCGCTGCACTGCCCGCCGCTGGTGCTGTTCAGCCTGATCACCGTAGGCTACTCGGCCAATGCTCTGGGCGGCGCAGGCGGCCCGCTGGCCGTGCTCATCATTGCCATCGTGGCTTCCGAGCTGGGCAAGGCCGTGAGCAAGGAGACCCGCGTGGACATTCTCGTGACCCCGCTGGTGACCATTTTTTCCGGCGTGGGCCTTTCCATGCTGATCGCCGCACCCATTGGCACCGCCGCAAGTCAGGTGGGCACCCTGATCATGTGGGCCACCGAGCAGGCCCCGCTGGCCATGGGCATTCTTGTATCCGTCATTGTGGGCGTGGCGCTGACCCTGCCCATTTCCTCTGCCGCCATCTGCGCCGCGCTGGGTCTGACCGGCCTTGCCGGCGGTGCCGCCGTGGCAGGCTGCTGCGCCCAGATGATCGGCTTTGCCGTGATGAGCTACAAGGAAAACGGTGTGGGCGGTCTGGTCAGTCAGGGCCTTGGCACCAGTATGCTGCAGATGGGCAACATCGTCAAGAACCCCCGCATCTGGATCGCGCCCACGCTGGCCAGTGCCATCACCGGCCCGCTGGCCACCTGCGTGTTCCACTTTGAGATGAACGGTGCCGCTGTGTCCTCCGGCATGGGCACCTGCGGTCTGGTGGGCCAGATCGGCGTGTACACCGGCTGGGTCAGCGACATTGCCGCCGGTACCAAAGCCGCCATCACCCCGATGGACTGGGCTGCCATGGTGCTGCTGTGCTTTGTTCTGCCCGCTGTGCTGAGTGTGATCTTCTGCGAGATCGAGCGCAAGCTGGGCTGGATCAAAGAGGGCGACCTGAAGCTGAACTGATTTTTAAGCAGAAAAATCTTTTTGCTTTTTGATAGAGCAAATCCCGGCAGGCTGCGGTCTGCCGGGATTTGTCTTTTCACGGTTAAACACGCGGCTGCGCTCTGCACAGGAAGCGCTCAAACGATCTGTTTCCCGTCCAGCACCGCCTGTTTCAGGGTATCGCCTTCATACACCAGCTTGAGGGAGAAATAAGGCCGTTCCTCATTCAGCAGCCGGAAGAAGATTTTGTCGCCCTCCCAGATGGGCAGTTCAGCCGCCTTATCCTTCGGCACCCATTCCAGCACGCCTTCCCTGCAGGCATCGCCCTGCACCATCTCGCCCGTCCATTCATCCGCGGTGTACAGGTGGATGAACTCGGTCATGTTGCCCCAAATAAAGGTCAGCAGACCCCGGGCGCGGAAGCGCTTCAGCGTCAGGCCGGTCTCCTCCTTCACTTCCCGCATCAGACAGTCCTCCGGGCTTTCAAACCGCTCAAACTTTCCGCCCACGCCGATCCATTTGTCGTGGTTGTAGTCGTCCTGCTTTTTGATGCGGTGCAGCATCAGGTAGGCATCGTCCCGTTCCAGATAGCACAGCGTGGTGCTGAAAATGGGGAATTCGGGGTTCATGAAGGCTCCTAGATTCATTGAGTTCTCCTTTTGATCTTGTTTTTGTGGAAAATGCCGTTTTTCGCTGCGGCCCCTCCCGTGAAAAAACACCCCCGGCAAAGCCCGCAGGCTTTGCCGGGGTGCAAACCAAAAATAACTTTTTCCTCTGAATATGTCAGAGCAACGCGGCGGCAATTTAAAGTCATTGACCCTTCCGGCTTGCTCTTCCCTTGCCCGCATTGTTCAGCTTGCGCACAAGGTCGTTCTGATGCTTGCGCTGGCTGGGCGTGGGCTGCGGGTCCTTGGCTTCCTCGGCGCGGCGGCCGCTCTGGGCGGTGTCCGGATCGATGCGTTCCAGCGTCCACTCCTGATTGCCGCCTGCTACAAAGTTCCAGATCTGGGCCTGTGCACCGTTGGCGGTGTTCATGCCCACAAGGTCAATGTATTTATCCGCCAGCACATTGCGGATGCGGGTGCGCCCGCTGCGGGTGGGCTCCAGCGCCCAGCACTGGCTCAGCCCGCTGGTGCGGCTCCACTGGTGCAGCCATGTGCCCTCCACCACACCGCCAAGGGCCAGATCCATCATCTTTCCGGTAAAGCGGTTGCAGATGCGCCAGCGGCCCTCGCCTGCGTCCACGAACTGCCACTGCTGCCACGGATGGCCCGCATAGCTCCACAGCTGGATGGCCGCGCCGTTCTCGGTGTTGAAGTTCTTTACTTCCAGCACCTTCCCATTGGGGGCTTTGATGATATAAAATTCATTTTCCAGAATGACTGCCTGCGATACCTTTGCCATAGAGCACAACTCCTTTCCAGTTTGGTAGCCCTATTATAACGTATTTACCCTTTGGCAGCAAGGACGCTTTTCCATAATCTTTTTACGTTTTATTGTGCATTCTGACGTGTTTTTCATCGTTGAAACGTTTACGTGCAACAAAAGCGTTTCCTGCCGGTTTCTCTTTGCACTCCGGCCTTTGTTGTGATACAATAAAGGCACATGCTTTAAGGGAGGGAATTGCCATGACCAACGAAACCTTGGAAACCATCAAAAACCGCCGCAGCTGCCGTGCCTATAAGCCGGAGCAGATCACAAACGAAGAACTGGATGCCGTGCTGGAAGCCGGCACCTACGCCGCCAGTGCCATGGGCCGCCAGAGCGCAAAGATCGTGGTGGTGCAGGACGCTGCCACCCGCGCTCAGCTCACCCGCATGAACGCCGCTGTCATGGGCAAGGACACCGACCCTATGTACGGCGCTCCCACCATTCTGGTGGTGCTGGCCGATGCCGGTTCCAAGAATGCCGTGCAGGACGGCAGCCTTGTCATGGGCAACCTGATGCTGGCTGCAGCTTCGCTGGGGCTGGGCAGCTGCTGGATCAACCGCGCAAAGGAAGAGTTTGAAACAGAAGAGGGCAAGTCCCTGCTCCGGCAGTGGGGCATCGAGGGCGATTGGGTCGGCATCGGCCACTGTATTCTGGGCTACCCTGCTGCAGACCCCAAGCCCGCAGCACCCCGCAAACCGGATTATATCGTAAAAGTGTAAGGAGAACTATGAAGCCTGATTACAAGCTGGTCGCCAAGGCCAAATATATCCACGCCACCGCCGACCTTGCCAGTGAACTCTGGCATGAGGTGTACAAGCGCTATTACCCCGCAAAACAGCTGGACACCCTTGTGGAAGAGCTGCAGAGCGCCGATGCCATTGAGGAGGACATCGACAACGATGTGAACTACTTCCTCGTGGTTCTGGGCGGCAAGACCATCGGCTATTTTGCATGGAAGATGGAGAACACCGCCCTGCACCTGATGCACCTGTACCTCAGGCCCGAATACCGCGGCAAGGCACTGGGCCGGGACATCGTGCTCTCCTGCGAGCGGCTGGCCCGCGGCGAGGGCAAGGGCCGTGTGTGGTGCACCGTGCACGCCAAGGCCCTGCCGGTGCAGCAGTTCTTCAAGGCCCTGCGCTACCGCAATTTAAAGCCCGCCGAGCAGGAAAACGGCACCGTCCCCCGGGACGAAGTGGTGTTTGAGCACACGCTGGGCTAAAAAGCTGCAAAAGCTATTGAAATTTCTCCCCGTTTGTACTACACTGGTGTAGTGTAATAAAGTGCCTGCCTGTGGGCGGCATCTGCAAAAAAGGAGAACGACATGGCAAAAGATCATCCTACCGGCCAGTCCGGTCTGTATCAGGCATTTTTGCAGCTCAAGACCCCGGAACAGTGTTACCGTTTTTTACAGGATGTGTGCAGCTATTCCGAGCTGAGCGCAATGGAGCAGCGCTACAACATTGCCGAGATGCTGGTGGGCAAGCGCATCTACACCGAGATCATGGATAAGACCGGTGCATCCAGCGCCATCATCAGCCGGGTAAGCCGGGTGCTGAGTGCCGACGACAGCGTGTTGCGCGCCTTGCTGGAAGCGGAAAAAGCTGCCGACGATCAAAACTGAACTTCCACACAAACCATGCCGCGTGCCGCCCGTGCGGTATGCGGCTTTTATCATTCGACCGGGAAGGCAGAAGTCCCCACGCCAGCGGGGTACTTCTATCGTTTTTCCTCATGCGGCGCAGATGCGCCGTCTTCATCAGAAATCAGGGAGGTTTGATTTTTATGAGCAAAGCTGTTGTATTTTTTGCCGAGGGCACCGAGGAATGTGAAGCCCTGCTGGTGGTCGATCTGCTGCGCCGCGCCAAGGTAGAGGTGACCGTGGCCAGCGCATCCGGCAGCCGCGAGATCGTGAGCAGCCACAAGGTGCATATCACCGCCGACGCACTGGCCGAAGAGGTGGATTATTCGGATGTGGACATGGTGGTGCTGCCCGGCGGCATCCCCGGCACCCCGAACCTTGCCGCCAACAAGACCGTTACCGACACCTGCGTTTCCTTTGCAAAGAGCGGCAAAAAGGTAGCTGCCATCTGCGCAGCACCCAGCGTGCTGGCATCTCTCGGCCTGCTGGAGGGCAGAAAAGCCACGGCGCACGCCGGTTTCCAAGACAAATTGGCCGGTGCTGAGGTGCTGGATACCGAAGTGGTAGTGGACGGCAATATCACCACCAGCTACGGTCTGGGCGGTGCCATCCCCTTTGCGCTGGAGCTGGTGCGCCAGCTGGCCGGGCAGGCTGAGGCCAACCGCATCCAGAACGCCATCGCCTACCGCCACTGAGGGAGGAAACTGAAATGCGTTTTGTCACCTGCCGCCTGCCGGACGGCGCGGAAGATCCGGCCATTCTTTCGCCGGACGGCACACAGATCTGGCCGCTGAGCTGGCTGGGCCTTTCCTACGAAACCCTGTCCGATGCCATCCCCTTTCTGACCCCGCAGGTTCGGGCAGGCCTGCAGCTTGCCATTGCGGGCATCCCGGCCCTGCCCGTGGATGCCGTGCAGCTGCAAAGCCCTATTCCCTGCCCGGCGCAGGATGTGGTGTGCCTTGGCATCAACTACATGGCCCACTCGGACGAAGCGGAGAAATACTCTGCCGATGCCTTTGCAACCAAACATCAGGATGCCATTTATTTTTCCAAGCGCGTTTCCCGCGCTGTGCCGGACGGCGGCTTTATTGAAGCTCACACCGACCTTGTGCAGAAGCTGGACTACGAATGCGAACTGGCTGTGGTTCTGGGCAAAGATGCCAGGGATGTGCCCGCCGGGCAGACAAAAGACTATGTGTTCGGCTACACCATCCTGAACGATGTTTCCGCCCGCGATGTGCAGACCGCCCACAAGCAGTGGTACTTCGGCAAGAGTCTCGATGGCTTCACGCCCATCGGCCCCTGCATCGTTACCGCAGACGAGTTCGGCACCTACCCGCCCAAGCTCGGCATCCGAAGCTTTGTCAACGGCGAAAAGCGGCAGGACTCCAACACCGGCCTGCAGATCTTTGATATCGACCACGTGATCCACGAGCTGACTCAGGGCATGACCCTGAAGGCCGGCACCATCATTGCCACCGGCACCCCGGCAGGCGTGGGCATGGGCATGGACCCGCCGCAGTTTCTGAAGCCCGGCGACACGGTGCGCTGCGAGATCGACGGCATTGGCAGCCTGACCAACACCGTGCGGTGAGCACTGGCATTTGTGCCAAATATCCACTGTGTTTTCCGTCTGTTTGCATGAAAATCCGCAGCGGCACTGCTCTTTTCGGAGCGGGTGTGCTATACTGGCTGTATGAATGAAAAATGCGGCCCCGGGCCGCAGAAGGGGTAAATGAACTATGAAGGAATACGCATTCGGCATCGATCTGGGCGGCACCACCGCCAAGATCGGCCTGTTCAAGACCACCGGTGAACTGCTGGAAAAGTGGGAAGTTCCCACCGACACCTCCAACGCCGGTGAGCACATTCTGAAAAATCTGGCCGCTGCCGTGCAGGGCAAGATGCAGGAAAAAGGCCTTGCCGCTGAGCAGATAGAGGGTGTGGGCGTGGGCGTGCCCGGCCCTGTGCTGGACAGCCGCATCGTGCCCATCATCTGTGCAAACCTCGGCGGCTGGGGCAAACACAATGTGGCTGAAGAGCTTGGCGGTATGCTGAGCGGCATCAAGGTCCTTGTGGGCAATGACGCCAACGTGGCCGCTCTGGGCGAGATCTGGATGGGTGCCGCCAAGGGCTGCCGCAGCGCGGTCATGGTCACGCTGGGCACCGGCGTGGGCGGCGGTGTCATCGTCAACGGCAAGGTCATTGATGGCACCCACGGTGCCGGCGGCGAGATCGGCCACATCACCGTGGACCGCCACGAGACCGCCGCCTGCGGCTGCGGCAAGCACGGATGTCTGGAGCAGTATTCCAGTGCCACCGGCGTTGTGCGCTGCATGAAGAAGCTGCTGGACGAGAACCCGGACACTCCCTGCATCCTGCGCGGCACCGAGTTTGCCGCCAAGGACGTGTTTGATGCCGCCCGCAATGGCGATGCCCTTGCCGCCCGTGAGGTGGACGAGATGACCGACACGCTGGGTCTGGCACTTGCCAGCATCGCCGCCACCACCGACCCCGAGATGTTTATGATCGGCGGCGGTGTGTCCCGCGCAGGCGAGGTGCTGTTTGCCCCGCTGCGGGAGCATTTCAAGGTCTATGCCTTCAAGTCCTGCCGTGAGACCCCCATCGTGCCCGCTATCCTCGGCAACGATGCTGGTATCTATGGTTCTGTGCGCCTGATCGTGGGTGAATAATTCAGCGGTATTTTCTCAGAAACTTAAAAACCCGGAAACGACGGTCGTTTCCGGGTTTTTCTTTGTACGTTCAATAAAATTTACAGCGTATCTTCCCCCGGCAGCTGATTCCACAGGCGGTAGTAGACGCCCTGCTTTGCCAGCAGCTGGTCGTGGGTGCCGGATTCTACGATGCCCTCTTCGCCCAGCACGAGGATCCGGTCATAGTCCTTGATGGTGGTCAGGCGGTGGGCGATGGTGAGGGTAGTGCGGCCATGGGCCAGCTTTTCCAGGCTCTGACCCACCAGGATCTCGCTTTCGTTGTCCAGTGCGCTGGTGGCCTCGTCCAGAATGAGGATGGGCGGGTTCTTCAGGAACACCCGCGCAATGGCGATGCGCTGCTTCTGTCCGCCGGAGAGCTTGACACCGCGCTCACCCACATAGGTATCAAAGCCATCCTTCAGGGCCAGAATGAACTTTTCCGCCCCGGCCAGACGCGCCGCTTCCATGATCTCTTCGCGGGTGGCGCCGGGCTTGCCGTAGGCGATATTCTGGGCCACCGTGCCGCTGAACAGATACACGTCCTGCTGCACGATGCCGATGTCCTGCCGCAGGCTCTTCAGAGTGACATGGCGGATATCCTGCCCGTCGATCAGGATGCGGCCGCTGGTCACCTCGTAGAAACGGGGGATGAGGTTGCACAGGGTGGTCTTGCCGCCGCCCGAGGGGCCGACCAGCGCCAGCCGTTCGCCCGGCCGGATATCCAGGCTGACGTTGTGCAGCACCTTGTTGTGGTCGTCTGGGTACTCAAAGCTGACGTTTTCAAACCGGATGTCACCGGGACCGGGCTGCAGCGGTACCGCATCCGGGACATCGCCGATGGTCACAGGGGTGTCCATGATCTCGGCAAAGCGCTCGATGCCGGTCATGCCGCGCTGGAACTGCTCGGCAAACTCCACGATGCGCCGGATGGTGGCGATAAGGGTGGTGACGTAGAGCATATAGGCCACAAGGTCGCCGGCGGTGATCTTACCGTATACCAGCGACAGACCGCCCGCCAGAATGACCACCAGATACATCAACCCGTCAAACAGGCGGGTGGAGGTGTTGAACGCGCCCATGGCGTAGTAGCCAAGGGTCTTGATCTGCTCAAAGGCGCGGTTGCCCCTGGCAAACTTTTCCCGCTCCTCGTCCTCGGCGGCAAAAGCCTTGACCACGCCCTGTCCCAGCAGGCTGTCCTCGATGGTGGAGTTCAGCTCGCCGATCTGGACGCGCTGCTGGCGAAACCGCGCCCGCAGACGGCCGTTCAGGTACACCGACACCACGCCCATCAGCGGCACACAGGCAAACACTGCCAAGGTCAGCGGGATGCTGGCGCGGCACAAAATGACAAAGGACGCCACGATCTTGATGCCCGCGATGAAAAACTCCTCCGGGCAGTGGTGGGCGAACTCGGTCACATCGAACAGGTCGTTGGTGATGCGGCCCATGATGGTGCCCACCTTGGTGTTGTTGTAGTAGGTGTGATCCAGCTGCAAAAGATGGTCAAAGGCATCCCGGCGCATATCCGTTTCAATATGCACGCCCATGATGTGGCCGATACTGGACATATAATAGCTGGCTGCGCCGTCGATGATGCGCAGCACAAAGTAGAGCGCCGCCAGCTTCAGCACGATGCCCGCCGTCAGGGTGATGCCCACCCCCATGGCGGAGTTTGTGATGGTGCTCATGATCTTGGGCAGCACGATATCGCACAGGGTGGTCAGTGCTGCGCAGAACAGGTCAAGGCACAGCACCATCTTATAGTTTGCCAGATACGGCAGAAAACGCCGGATCAGCGCACCGCTGCTTGCGTGGTGCGCCCCGGGGTCGTTGGTCTTGGTTTTCGGCATGGTTCCTCCGTTTTTATCGTTACTTTTTGCTGTAATCCCGCGCGCCGTAGATGGCGGTACCGATGCGCACAAGGGTAGCGCCCTCGCGGATAGCGTTCTCAAAATCGCCGCTCATGCCCATGGAAAGGGTCTGCATCTCCACGTTGTGGTAGCCGCGCTCCCCTGCTAGGACGAACAGCTGATACACCTGCGCCAGATACCGGCGGTTCTGGGCATCGTCATCGTTCACGGGCGGGATTGCCATCAGACCCTTGACCCGGATATGCTGTTGTGCAGCGGCGGTATCCAGCAGCGGCCAGAGCAATTCCGGCGCGGCACCGGTCTTGCTCTCTTCCCCGCCGATGTTCACTTCCAGCAAAATGTCCTGCACGATGCCGGCCTTGGCGGCTTCCTTCTCGATGGCCAGCAGCAGATGCTCACTGTCCACGCTCTGGATCAGGCTTGCCCGCCCCAGCACCTTTTTGATCTTATTGGTCTGCAAATGGCCGATAAAATGGCTGGGCTTGCCGCAGTAAGCTCCGGCATCGTAGTTTGCGCACAGCTCCTGCACATGGTTTTCGCCAAACACATCAATGGGCAAAGCCGCACTGGCGGCAATGGTCTGTGCCGTGCGGGTCTTGCAGGCGGCGCACAGCTGCACCGCTGCCGGGTCGCGCCCGGCTTCCCGGGCGGCGGCTGCCATCTTTTCCCGGATCTCGGCCACGGCCTGCCGCATTTCTTCCAACGTTTTTTCTGCCATCTGGCTCAGTCCTCCTCGGTATAGCGGGCACGCTCGCCGCCGATCAGCTTCGGGCGGGTGTAGGCACACAGAATGTTTGCTTCACCGATCTTATTAAGGCTCAGCCGCACCGGCACTGCCACCCGCTTCAGGTGCATTCCGATCAGGGTGCCGCCGATATCCATGCCCGCGTTGGCGCGGATCTCCTCCACCGCCACCGGGTCTTTGAAGTTTTTCCAGCAGGTAGTGGCCCAGCTGCCGCCCGCATGGGGACGGGGCACGACGCACACTTCCTCCCAGCCGTATTTCTCTGCGGCTTCCCGCTCAAGGATAAGGGCGCGGTTCAGGTGCTCGCAGCACTGCGCTGCCAGCCAGATGCCTTTTTCCGCCAGCACCGGCGCAGCGCCCGCGTACAGTGCCTGGGCAGCCTCTATGCTGGAATCCTTGCCGATGTGACCGCCCACCATCTCACTGGAGGAGCAGCCCACCACGAGCACATCTCCCTTTTTCAGCTTTGCCGCAGCCACCAGCTCGGTCATTGCCTGCCGTGCCTCGGTCTCGATCTGTTTTGCAAATGCTTCGGTCATACAAAAAACACCTCACTTATCGGTTTGCAGCCAGCAGGCTGTCTGCCCCTGCCGCACCGAAATATACTTTACTTTCCACCGGACACACCGCCGCGCAGCTGTCCTGTGCAAGACCGGTAAAGGTCTGCTCCCAAGTCCCGGTGGCAAGGCTCACCGCCTCGGCGCAGGGGGCGTCTGCGGTGCACCGGAACAGCCGCTCCTGCGTATTCTGCCCCGCCCTCAGGGCGATGCCCCGCAGCAGGGTGCTGTCTGCGTTCTTTTCCAGCCAGCTGCTGCGCGCCCAGCGGTAGCTGATGTACAGCGTGCCGTCCGTGTCCGCAGCCAGCGCTCCGGGATAGCCCGGCAGACCGGCAAAGGCAGCGGTGCAGCCCCGTCCCCCGGCGGTCAGCTCCCGGGCAGCGGCATCCACCGCCCAGATGCAGCGGCTGCCAAGGTCGGAGACATACAGGGTGCTGCCGTCCGGGCTGAGCGCCAGACCGGCAGCGCCTGCCACCCCGCCCAGCACTTTTTCCACCGTGCGGGCGGCGGGATCGTACACATACACGCAGCCGGTGGCGGTGTGCGCCAGCAGCTCGGTGCGCAGGGCGCTTTCCAGCCCGTTCTCCGCGCCTGCCGCCGCTGCCACAGCAAAGTACACCTTACCCGCCGGGCTTACCTCCACGGCAGATACCGCCCCCAGTGGCGCACCGTCCAACTGGGTGACCACCTGTTCCACCGCTGCGCCCCAGCTGTCGTGCTTAGCGCGGCACAAGGTGCCCCCGGCGGTGGTCAGCTGGGTCAGCCACACATCCCCGGCGGCATCAAAGGCAAAGCCGGTCAGCTCGCCCTCCACGCTCAGGATGGCGGCAGCGTGCCCGCCATCGGTGCGCACAAGATCGCTGGTGCGCTTTTTCAATGCAGCACCGTTCCATGCGGCGGCATATAACAGGCCGTCCTTTGCGCGGATGCAGTCCGCACCCTGATACTCCCCCAGCTCCAGCTGGGTCTTGCGGTCGGTGGAAACGGCCGTCTGCATCGCGCCCGTCTCCTGCCGGAGGTCGGGGGCTTTATAGATCTGCGGCGGGGTGTCGATGGGGCGGAAGCCCAGCGCGTACACCAGCACCAGCAGGATGCCCACCCCGAACACGGTGCTGGCGGTGCGGAACCGCTTGAGCATGGCGTCCCGTTCTGCGGCCATCTGTGCGGCATACTCTGCCCGGCGGCGCGCCGCCATGGCGTTGGCGCGGTTGGCACGGCGCATCCACCGGTCCACGAACAAAGCCACCCGCGGCCCTACCGTGAGGGACGCAATGGCCAGTATGAGCAAAAATTCGATCAGTCCGATTCGCATAAGCGCTTTTCCTTATCTCCGAAAAACCTGCGGACAGCGCACTGTCCTTTATCGCTAAAGTATAGCATTCCTGCGCAAAAAGGGCAAGCGGGACAAAAAAGAACTGCCGCACAGCATCGCGCAGCAGCTCTTCATATCTTATCTTGTCTCGATTGGCCGGGTGGTCTGCTCCCCGCTGCGGGTCACAAGGGAACCGGCGGGCACTGCGCCCCGGATAACGCAGCCCGCGCCGATGACGCAGTTGTCCCCGATGTCCGTGCCCTTGAGCAGCACCACGTCCGAGGCGATCCAGCAGCTGCGCCCCACGGTGATGCAGCCAGCCGTGCATTCCCGGCTGACCCCTTCCTCCCGGCTGAAGCGGTGGTTGTTATCAAAGATCTTCACCCCGGGGCCGAAAAGGGTGTTTTCGCCGATGTCGATCTTTCCAAGGCAGCTGATGACCGCGCCATCGTTGAAGTAGGCCCCGCTGCCGATGTTCAGCTGGCTGGAATATCCGGTGGTGATGGACATCCGCCCGTCGCTCTCCACCCGGTCGCCCAGCGTCACCCGGGAGCCGCTGTTCAGCCGCAGCCGGAGTTCCCTGTCCAGCAGGATGCTGCTGCCAAATTGCAGTCCCCGGCAGCCGAACCATTTTTTCCATTGCAGGCGGCAGCGGTTATGCAGGCTGCGCCGTTTTTCCCGCAGCCAGCGGGGCGAACACTGCCGCAGCCACATACACCAGCGCCCGACTTTGGTGCACTTGAAGCGCTTGCACCAGCGGTTTACCTTGTTGCCGCTTTGCCAGCTGCCACTGTAATAGTGGATGCCGAAGGTGCGCGGGGTCCGGTGCATCCGCTCGGTCACATAATCAAAGGGGGAAAAGCAGTCGGTGGGCAGCACCAGAAAGCCGTCCAGTTCCTGCTGCTCGTCTTTCTGCTGCAAACCGGCCTTGGTAAACAGCGGGGTATCCCGCTGGGTGCAGGTGCGCAGATCCGGCTCGCCGGTCTCCTGAATAAAAGCGGCATTGCGGTAGGCCGCCAGCATTTTGCCGATCATCTCGCAGCCCGGCTCTGCGCCCACGCCGGAGCCGGTATTCACCAGCAGCGTGCGGCCGTAGGGCGAGGGCGCACTGTGCTCCATGCCGATAAAGCCCTTGTGCTCCAGCAGTTCGTCCAGCGGGCGCACCAGCTCCACGTCCGTGTCCAGATAGATGCCGCCGTACTCATACAGCACTGCCAGCCGCACATAGTCCGACACAAAGGCATATTTCTTTGCTTCGTAGGCCTGCTGCGCGTAGCGGTTTTGGCTGATCTCAAAGTTCTGCTCGTTCCATTCGATGATCTTGTAATCCGGGCAGTATTTTTTCCAGCTTTCGATACATTTCCGGCTCTCCGGGTTGATGGGCCCGCCGCCGAACCAGCAGTAGTGGATGATCTTGGGGATGCTCATGCCTGTTTCTCCTGTTTTGTCGCAAGTGCTCTGCTCTCTACGACCTTATTTTACAAAAGGCCACATTTTGTTGTCAAGTTTCCCCGGCGCATTTTGCCGCGTATTCCCGCAAAAAGATTGCCGCCCCGCCGCCCGGTGTGGTATACTGGGTGCAGACGGTTTTGTTTTTCCAAACCATTCACTTAAAATTCACAGCTTTTTCCAATTCTTGCTTTAGAATAGAGTTGTATATTGAACTATGATAGGAGGAGTCCTGTTTTATGGCAAAGATCCTGATCGTTGATGATGAGCCCCGCATCCGGGAGCTGATCCACGAGCATCTGCAATATTCCGGGTACATCTGCGAGGAAGCCGGGGACGGCTCTGCGGCGCTGGCACAGCTGTCCGGCGGCGGGTTTGATCTGGTGATCTTAGACCTGATGATGCCCTTTATGGACGGCATGACCTGCCTGCGCGAGATGCGCGCCCGCCACATCAACACGCCGGTGATCATCCTGACCGCGCGCGGCGAGGAGTATGACCGCATCCACGGCTTCGAGCTGGGCATTGATGATTATGTCGTCAAGCCCTTTTCGCCGCGTGAACTGATGATGCGCGTGTCCGCCGTTTTGAAGCGCACCGCCGCCAATGTGCCCGCCACGTCCGACGGTGAGCGGGTGACCATCGGCGATATGGTGGTGGACTTCGCCGCGCGCCAAGTGACCATCAAGGGCGAAAAGCTGAATCTGTCCCCCAAGGAGTACGACCTGCTGTTCTACATGGTGCGCAACCGCGGCATTGCCCTGACGCGCGAGAAGCTCATCAGCGACGTATGGGGTTACGATTTCTTCGGCGACGACCGCACGCTGGACACGCACATCAAGCTGCTTCGCAAGAGCTTGGGTGAGTACGCCGACAAGATTACGACGCTGCGCGGTGTTGGGTACAGGTTCGAGAAGGACTAAGGGAGACCCCAGAGGCTCTGCCTCTGGACTCCGGCAGGGCGCTGCCCTGCACCTGCCAAAGGGTCTTCGACCCTCTGGACTCCCTTTTCGCGATTGAGTTGAGCGCACTTTCAGGCAGTTTCCGCGTGTTTATCCGCGATAATTGAAAGGAGATTTCCCATGAGCAATATGTTCTCTCTGGAGGGCAAAATCGCCCTCGTCACCGGTGCATCCTACGGTATCGGCTTCGCCATCGCCTGCGCCATGAGCGACGCCGGCGCGACCATCGTCTTCAACGACATTAAGCAGGAATTGGTGGATAAGGGCATTGCTGCCTATGCCGAAAAGGGCATCAAGGCGCACGGCTATGTCTGCGACGTGACCGATGAAGCCGCCGTCAACGCGCTGGTTGCCAAGATTGAGGAAGAAGTCGGCGTGATTGACATCCTTGTCAACAACGCGGGCATCATCAAGCGCATCCCGATGGTCGAGATG
>OODO01001187.1_pt1 | contig 19079 bp, 10 predicted proteins | sample 1671261 | NCBI WGS metagenome assembly OODO01 (sample SAMN06348138, study PRJEB24527) | human gut metagenome | biome: human gut; feature: ankylosing spondylitis patient; material: feces | host: Homo sapiens | place: China | collected 2015-10 | reverse complement strand
GGCCGGAACATACCTGCTTGCAATGATAATATTATTTCTCTATAAATTTAAAACATCTTCTAAAAAAAGTATGCCCAAAAGTATTTAACTTTTGAGCATACCCCGCAATATTCCATTGGATCTCTTTTATTTCGTCGTCTTTTTCCGGGCCGGTTTCTTTTTGGCAGGAGCCTTGTCGGCATCCTCGACAATCTTCATGCAATCGGCGAACGTGAGCGATGCCGGTTCGGAACCTTTGGGTAATTTATAATTCTTCTTTTTATAAGCGATATACGGACCGAAACGACCGTTAAGCAGTTCGAGTTCATCATCTTCATCGAACTTCTTGATAAGGCGTTGACTTTCCTGCTCGCGCTTTTGCTGAATCAACATTATCGCATCCTCTAACGAAACACCCTGCGGGGTGAACTCTTTGGGCAACGATACATATTTGCCGTCGTGACGAATATACGGACCGAAACGGCCAATACCCACGACAACGGTTTTACCTTCGAAATCGCCTAAGGTTCGGGGCAAATCGAACAGTTTCAAAGCCTCTTCCAATGTAATCGTGCTCATCGATTGTCCTTTGAGCAACGATGCGAACAACGGCTTCTCCGTATCTTCGGGCGTACCGATTTGTACCAACGGACCGAAACGGCCTATCTTCACCGATACGGGACGACCGCTTTTCGGGTCCGTACCCAATACCCGTTCACCCACTTTATGCTCCAACCGCAAAGCAAGAGCGCTCTCTACCACCGGGTGAAAGAGTTTGTAAAAATGATCTATCTCATCGTTCCACACGGTTTTTCCCTCGGCAATATCGTCGAATTGCTGCTCGACATTCGCCGTAAAGTTATAATTGAGAATATCGGGGAAATACTCCGTCAAGAAATCGTTGACGACAACTCCTATATCGGTGGGGAGCAGTTTGCCTTTATCGGCTCCTGTGAGCTCGGTTTTCTCTCCCGATTCGATTTTCCCATCGTGCAGCGTCAACATACGATATTTCCGCTCCGTTCCTTTCCGATCGCCCTTCTCGACATATTCACGTTGCTGTATGGTCGAAATGGTTGGTGCATAGGTAGAAGGCCGACCGATACCCAGCTCTTCCAATTTACGAACCAGACTAGCCTCGGTATAGCGGGCGGGAGCTTGCGAGAAACGTTCCGTTGCCGTGACCGACGACAATGCCAGCACATCGCCTTTCGCCAATGCAGGTAACATCTTGTCGTTTCCTTCTGTATCGCCTTCGTCATCGGTAGACTCCATATACACTTTCAGGAAACCGTCGAATTTCAAGACCTCGCCCACGGCGACGAAGTGTTCTTTCCTTCCCGAAACAGCGATGGTCGCAGTCGTCTTTTCCAACTCGGCATCGCTCATTTGAGAAGCGATCGTACGTTTCCAAATCAATTCATACAATCGTTTTTCCTGAGAGGAAGCATTGATTTCGTGATGGCTGATGTACGTGGGACGTATTGCCTCGTGCGCTTCCTGTGCTCCTTTGGTATGCGTATGGTAATTTCGAATGTGCAGATATCTCTCTCCCAAAGTTTTTACAATCTCGTCTTTGGTCGTATTTATAGCCAGCGATGACAAATTCACCGAGTCGGTACGCATATAGGTGATATGTCCAGCCTCATAAAGCCGTTGAGCCACCATCATGGTTTGAGCCACGGAGAAGCCCAATTTCCGGGCGGCTTCCTGTTGCAATGTGGAAGTGGTGAACGGAGCCGCAGGCGATTTCTTTGCAGGTTTCACCGTCACGTCCCCGATAGAGAACCGTGCGGTCTTGCAGGCTTCGAGCAAAGCCTTCGCCTCGTCTTCGGTTTTCAATCGTTGGCTCAATTCGGCCTTCAACAATTCCCCTCCGGGTAACAAAAATTCCCCGATCACCCGATAGGCTGCTTCGGGCTTGAACGCCGAGATTTCTCGCTCCCGTTCTACAATCAAGCGCACTGCGACCGATTGTACACGACCGGCCGACAAAGCGGGCTTCACCTTTTTCCACAGAACAGGCGAAAGTTCGAATCCCACGATACGGTCGAGTACCCTGCGGGCTTGTTGAGCATCTACCCGATTCAAATCTATATCCCGGGGATTCTCAATGGCATGGAGTATGGCATCTTTGGTAATCTCATGGAATACAATCCGTTTCGTTTTCTCCGGTTTCAATTTCAACACTTCGAACAAGTGCCATGCGATAGCCTCTCCCTCGCGGTCCTCATCGGAAGCCAGCCAAACCATATCCGCTTTGTCTGCCTCCTGTTTCAGCGTTTCCACCAACTTTTTTTTGTCGGCAGGGATTTCATAAATAGGTTTATAGTTATGCTCGATATCCACACTGAAATCCTTTTTTTTGAGATCACGGATATGTCCGTAGCTCGAAAGGACTTCAAAATCCTTTCCCAAAAACTTCTCAATGGTTTTAGCCTTTGCCGGAGACTCTACGATTACCAAATTTTTTGCCATATGCGCAATGTTCGTTCAAATTTTGCGCAAAATTAGAAAAACAGATTGTAATACAGAGCTTTTTTCTACTTTTTTATTAAATAATGTATATCGCACACATTTCGAATCGATCCTACCATGTAGAGTTTTTGTCGCATTTCTTCCCCAACGCCTTTCTCCTATACTCCCCCCTCCGAAAAAGCTGACGAGATAAATCCTGTTTTTAAACTACCCACTCGTCCCATGAGTACTCCCGACACGGTGGGAGAGGTTAAATCCTTCTTCTCCCCTGCCGCGTCCCGTAGTATTGCGGGGGGTGGCGTTAGTCATATAGGGGAGGTGGCACACATAGTGATGGAAGGGTTAAAAATGTCGAGAACAGACCTCTTACCCTCAAAATTTCAAATCGACCCCGAACATGAAATTGATGCCTTGTGCCGGCATACCGTAAAGAATATCGTATTTCCGGTTCAGCACATTGTCGGTAAGTCCGTAAAGCGAAAACCAAGAAGTGAAAGCATACGAGGCTTTCAAGTGAACGAGATGTATATCGGAGAGCTTTCCGAGATTTGAATACTCCCGACCCGCAGCAAACTCATATCCGGCTTCGAGCGTGAACGGGCGAACAGGCATATAACGGATATTCGCTCCTCCTTCCCACTGCGGACGGTTATACGAAATCGTCTCCCCCCCATCGGCGGTCTTCCATCGGTGATACCCGACCTTCGCCGAAGCCTCCAATTTCGTACCGTAACGATAAGATACATCAAGCTCTGCTTTCAAAGCATTGGCATCGATACCCCAAAAACGCGACACACCTGTAAACTTTCCGTCCAAATCTTCGGGTAAAAGGAACAACGCCTTTTTACAAATTTCATAACCGCCCGAAAGCCCTACGGAAAATCCGGGCAATGCGTTAATACGTATTCCCAATGAGGCATCCAACGGCACATACGTATTATCTACCTGTGCCGACGGATTGAAGTAGAGCGTATAGGCCGAAACACTTCGCCACGTATTCAGTTTCTTCCCGCCCGTAAAAGCCGTATAAAACTGTACATCGGGAACTATCGTCCAATCGAATCGCACATCGGGAGAGAATCGCAAAATAGTTCCGTTGTTGAAAGAAACATCGGCCTTGACACCGACCGCAAAAGCCACGTGTTCATTCCGCCAGTCATACCGGGGATTCAATGAAATCATACCGTAATTCGCTGCCGACTGTAACCGGCTGTAACCCACATAATCGAAAGAACCGTCCAAAGAAATAGAGCTACGTCTGTCGATCGGCGCAGACAATGTAAAGTCAGCATTTACTAAATTCTCGGCAGCCCCTTTTTCACCTTGTAAATATCCCCGGTGATACCCGTACCGGTAATATGCCAATGAAACTTTATAAAGTAGGTCCGACTCTCCGGTAGTCGAGGCTATATGGCTTTTCAAGAAGAACCGGTTTATCTCTTGGTTAGGCGAAGATATTCCCGTCAAACCGGTGTATCGCAATCCGTAATAGTTGAAGGAGTCGTAACGATAACCGCCGCTTATTCCCAAATCCAGCTTCCCGAAGGAGTGAAGATAATCGGCGACCACTCGCTCTTCGAGCCGGTGCATCTTCTTCGAGTCGGGATAGTAGTCCTCCGTTAACGATTGATTGTAGTCCACCGTTCCGCAAGTAGAGCGATGTTGCAACCACACACCCAACTTGTCTTTGTCATTCTGCAAAATACGATAACCGGCATTCCCGACCATATTCAGGTAATTGCCTATCCCGAAATCCACGTATCCCCTCGATTGGTTTTCTTCGGGTTTTTCTCCGAAACCGCCGGGAGCCAACAAGACAGCGCGAGGTTCGAGGGGAGCCGGAACCGTCCAGTCGCTATACCGTATAGATTGTTTGGTGACCGTCGGTGCTTCCACTTCGGGCAATGTATTGATTTTAGACGCATCGCGCACGATAGGTGTAAAATCTTTTTCTATGGTTACTTCCCGCCGCAACGAATCGGAACGTACCTGTGCCGACAGGAAGAATGGGAAAACCGATATGATTAAAAAAGAAAACCGTTTCATAAGCCATACATATTGTATCGTTCAACTACTCTGTTTGTCCCAGCTCGCTCAACTTCTTGTCTATCCGGGAAATAATATCGTCGTCGCTGGCCGGATAGTTATTCCGCAAACTTTGCAAATATTGACGGGCTTGGAAAGTCTCGCCCCGTTTTTCATAAATGTCGGCCATGAGCAAGAATGCCCGAGCCAACCAATAATTGTGGGGAGTACCTTTGTCGATAAAAGTATTCAGCGTCTTTTCGGCCGTATCGATCGCTTTGTTGTCAAATTGATATTGAGCCAATAAATAGGCACTTTGCGCCCCGTAAATCGAACGGGTATCTTTCGAAAGCTCCCGCCAGTCATCGGCTGCATTTTCTCCCTTTCCCGTATGGAAATAGGCATCGGCACGAGCAAATAAAATCTCTTGACGCAAATCGGGAGAAAGTTTGCTTTCGCTCAACAACTTGTCGGCAACTGTTACCACCTCGCCATATTGCCGCTTATTTCGGGCAATACGAAGCATACCCAACCGGGCGGCCTGTTTGTTCTCTCCGACAGTCGCTTTCTTTTCCAACTCCTTGAATCCGGCAAAAGCCTCGTCATAACGAGCTTTCAAATAAAGTATCTCGCACTTGCGGGCCAATGCTTCTTCGGCAAACTCGCCGTCGGGACTGTTCGTCACCACATAGTCGAACGCCGGAAGAGCTTTGTCGTAGTCTTTCGCTGCAAACGATGCTTTCCCGATATAGTAATTAGCCGGAATCAAAAACGCGCCCGACGGATAATTTCGCACATATTTCTCCAACGAAGCGATACCTTTCCCCGTCATATAAGTGCGCTCGGCTGCCATATACGACAAAGAATCCAATTCGCTCACAGGAGCCTGCTCCGACCGTCCCACGCTGTTCAGATAGTTAGCGTAGGCATCGACGGCATCTTTCTCTACATATACCGATTTGAGGTCGGCGACCGCTATGCGAGCCTCCTCGCTGGTCGGATAACGCTCTATCACTTGCTGGTAAGCAGCCACCGATTCGTCTGTCTGCCCGTTATTGAAATAGACCATACCCAACTGCAAACCTCCCTTGCGGGCAATCGCGCTCTGGGGATAATCGGCGATTAACTGTTTGTAACATACGATAGCATCGTTATTCCTATTCAATATCGTATAAGCCTGTCCCTTTTCGAACCATGCGTTCGCCAGATACCCCGAACGGGGATAATCTACAATCAATTTGTCCAACAACTCTATTTTGCGTTCATGATTCCTCTGCAATCCCGCCATGAAAGCTTTTTGAAAAAGAGCATAATCTCCGTTCGCGACATCGGTCTCTTGGGCTCGGGCATAATACTGCTCGGCATCGGCGAACCGACGGGCGTAATAATAGCAATCGCCTATCCGGGAATAGGCATCGGCAAGCATGCTTCGATTTCCTCCGGTCTGTACAGAGACATACCGGGAAAAACCGTCGAGGGCTTGCGAGAAGTTATGCTGTTTGAATTGACAGTAGGCCCAATCGTACCAAGCCAGCGAATACATTTCGCTCCGCTTGTCCTTGCTGGAAGAAAGATATGCCGAATAATTCCGGGCAGCGATGTCGTATTGTTCCCGACGATATTGGCACTCGGCGAGCCAAAACGCAGCCTTACCCCGTATATCGGTATCATAGTTTCCCACAGCGATCGCCCGGCTAAACAAACTTTCGGCATCGGCGATACGGGCATTGGTGAAAGCCTCTGTCCCCAACTGGAAAAGAATGCGCTGCTTGGCGGCGAGTATTTTCCCGTCGGGCTTCCGTATTTTATCGATAGACGCCAGTGCCGACCGATAATTACGAGTCGTCATGTAAACCTCTACCAAATAGTCGTTAATCTTGTCGGCATAGCGAGAACCGGGAAACTCGTTCAAGAAACGTTCGAACACACCCACCGAGTTATCGAAAGGCGAAGCCGTGCGATCATACAGGCAAAGCGCATAGTTGTAAAGCGCCGTTTCCCGAACCTGACGGTCGTAATTTCCTTGTGAAGCCATCTCGAACGCCATGCGGGCATTATTTTTATCTCCCGCTCGCAAATAGGCTTGCCCGATATAAAGATAAGCATTTTGAGAAAGAGCATCGTCCACGCCGGTCACACGCCCCAAATAATCGATCGCCTCGCTATCTTCTCCCCGGCGATAGGCCATGACACCCATGACATAAAGAGAAGAGCGTTCGGGTTTGCGACATCGTTGCAAATACCTTTCCAAATATTCCGTCGCCGCTTCATCGTCACCTTCTTGATAAGCGCTTTCGCCGAGCAACCGAAGAAGCTCGGTGTATAAGTCGGCATCGGAAGACGGACGGGACAATAACGCTTTACCCTCGGACAATACCTGTGCGAAACGTTTTTGCCCGAAATAAATCTGCAACATGTGCAGCCGTGCGGCATAGCCGAAACTCCTGTCGTCCGCCACTTTCGAGAATCCACTTAAAGCGGCTCTATCGTCTCCCTCGTTCATCTGTATATACGAAAGGTAGAAAGTGGCTCCTGTCCGAAATCTCTCTTTCCCGATTAGAAGCTGAAACAGCGGTTTCGCCGCATCGGGATTACCGGTCTTCAACAAAGAACATGCCGTGCGATATCCCCACCGGTCCTCCTCGTCGCCGGTCAACAGACTCACATTTACCGTCTGATAGGCTTTCAAGGCTTTTGCATAATCTTGACTGTCGTAATAATAATCGGCCAATGCCAACCGAGCCTGCAAAGTATGTTTAGAATCCGGATAATTTCGCAAAAAATCCGTTAACCGCCGTACAGCCTGCGGCGAATAATTGCGAGCTTCCGAAAGAGCGATATACCAGTCGGCCGTTTCCCGCTGCTCCGGCGACAAATCGCCTTCACAAGCCTCTTTCATCACATCGGCACAACCCGCATAGTTCTTCTCTTGAAAGAGAAAGATTCCCCTATCTATCAAAGCCCTGTCATCGTTATAAGCCGGGATTCCCGGCTTGGCGGCCAAAAGCTGTCCGGTGCATACGATTCCACAAAGTATAACTATCGCCCGTTTCATGAACATCTTTATTTTGTATTAAGTTCCGAACTATCCACCCATTTAAATAATTTATCCGACGGTCGTATCTTCTCATCGATACGCATCGAGAACCGCTCTCCTTTTACCGTCTTTTGCACCGGTTTCAAATCGACTCGTATCTCCTCTACCTTGCGGATAAGCGCACCGGTCGTCGGGCCGGTGACGAGTATCTCGTCTCCCACGCTCAACGAACCGCTCTCCATGAGAAATTCGGCCACACCGAGGTTGGAAAAATACTTCACGCCCTTGCCTATATATATCTTTCGTTTCGTGGCTCCCGAGCCATAATTGTGAGTCCATTCGCCCAAGCGCTGACCTAAATAATATCCGTTCCAGAACCCTCGATTAAAGACGGTAGCGAGCCGTTCGTCCCACTGTGCGATCTTCTCGTCGGTAAAGTCGTTGTTCAAATAAGACTCGATGGCCTCGTTGTAACACGAAACGACCGTACGCACATATTCCGGTCCCCTTGCGCGACCCTCGATTTTAAATACCCGCACCCCCGAATCGATCAGTTTGTTCAGGAAATGTATCGTTTTCAAGTCCTTCGGCGACATGATGTAAGCGTTGTCCACTTCCAACTCGTTACCGGTCTCCTTGTCTTTCACTTCGTATGAACGACGGCAAATCTGCATACAAGCCCCCCGATTCGCCGAAGCATTCATTTCGTGAAGGCTCAAATAACATTTGCCGGACACAGCCATGCACAATGCCCCGTGACAGAACATTTCTATACGTACCGGTTCTCCGCCCGGCCCCACGATACGATCCCGCAAAATAGCTTCATGAATACGGGCTACCTGTTCCATATTCAACTCCCGGGCCAGCACCACCACATCGGCAAAACGGGCATAGAATCGCAACGCCTCGGTATTGGATATATTCAGCTGGGTCGACAAATGCACCTCTACCCCTATCTCGCGGGCATAGGTCATAGCCGCCACATCGCTGGCGATAATAGCCGAGAGCCCGGCCTCCTTCGCCGCATCGATAATACGATGTAACAGAGGTATATCTTCGTCGTAGATAACGGTATTGACCGTCAGATAACTCTTTATGTGATGCTCGTTACAAATACGCACGATCTCGTGTAAATCGTCTATCGTAAAATTATTCGACGAACGGGCTCGCATATTCAGCCCCTCGATACCGAAGTACACCGAATCGGCCCCTCCCTGTATAGCCGCCGTCAAAGAATCGTACGAACCCACCGGCGCCATAATTTCAAAATCGCTTCTCTTCATCATAAACAAACCGTTCTATTTCCCGGTGATTATTTTTCGTATTTCGTTCAGTTTATTCAATGCTTCTACCGGTGTAAGGTTATTGATATCGACCTGTAAAATTTCGTCCCGAACCTGTGAAAGCACAGGATCGTCCAGTTGGAAAAAACTCAACTGCATGCCGCCTCCCGACGAAGCGATTTCGGCGGTAGGCTTGGCTATACCGTTCTGACGGTTTTCCGACTCCAACTGTTTCAATATCTGGTTGGCCCGCTTGACGATGCTCTGAGGCATACCGGCCAGCTTCGCCACATGGATACCGAAACTGTGCTCGCTCCCGCCGCGTACCAATTTCCGCAAGAATATCACCTTGTTGTCGACCTCTTTTACCGAAACGTTATAATTGACAATGCGTTTATAAGTACGTTCCATTTCGTTCAGCTCGTGATAATGGGTAGCGAACAACGTTTTGGCACGAGCTTTGGGGTGTTCGTGTATGTGCTCGACAATAGCCCACGCGATAGATATACCGTCGTAAGTACTCGTTCCCCGTCCCAACTCGTCGAACAGAACCAAACTCCGCTCCGACAGATTGTTGAGAATATCGGCGGCCTCGGTCATCTCGACCATAAAGGTAGATTCGCCGAGCGAGATATTGTCCGATGCCCCCACACGAGTGAAAATCTTGTCCACAATCCCTATCTTAGCGGCCTCGGCCGGAACGAAACTTCCTATCTGAGCCATCAGAACAATCAAAGCGGTCTGGCGCAACAACGCCGATTTACCGGCCATGTTGGGTCCCGTTATCATCATGATTTGCTGCTTGTCGTTGTCGAGCTCGACACTGTTGCTGATGTAGGGTTCGCCCGGCGGCAACTGTTTCTCGATAACCGGGTGACGTCCTTCCTTGATGTCGATAACCAGCGAATCGTTTACTTCGGGACGAATATACCGGTTTTCCACGGCCGACTTCACGAACGACAACAAGCAGTCGAGCCGCGCAATGAGATTGGAATCGAGTTGTATGGCAGGAATATACTCCGTCAATGCAAGAATCAAATCATTGAACAACTGCGTTTCCAATGAAAGAATCTTCTCTTCCGCCCCCAAAATCTTCTCCTCGTATTCTTTCAACTCTTGGGTGATATAACGCTCTGCGCTCACCAACGTCTGCTTTCTGATCCAATCGGAAGGAACCTTGTCCTTGTGAGTATTGCGCACTTCGATGTAATACCCGAATACGTTGTTATACCCGATTTTCAAGCTGGGAATACCCGTTTTCTCACTCTCGCGCTGCTGCACGTGCAACAAATAGTCTTTCCCCGAATAGGAAATCTCTCGCAACTCATCGAGTTCGTCGTTCACCCCCTTGCGGATAATTCCTCCCCGATTCACCAAATTGGGCGCATCGGGATTAATTTCATGCTCGATTCGGTCCCTGATGATCGTACAGCAATTCAGTTGCTCCCCGATACGTTGCAATACAGGTTCATCGCTCTGCTCGCAAACAGCCTTGATAGGCTCTATCGCCGACAATGCCACCTTCAACTGAACCACCTCGCGAGGCGAAATACGCCCCACCGCTACTTTCGAAATGAGGCGTTCCATATCGCCTATCGTATCGAGTTGCGGATCGATAACCTCCCTAACTTCGGGGTGGCGGAAAAAGAACTCCACTCCGTTCAACCGATCCTCGATAGGCTTCACATCTTTCAACGGAAAGACAACCCACCGTTTGAGCATACGCGCCCCCATCGGGGTGACAGTCCGGTCTATCACGTCGAGCAAGCTCTTTCCCCCTTCGTTCATCGGAGAAAGCAATTCGAGACTCCGCACCGTGAATTTATCCAATCGCACATATCGCTCCTCCTCGATACGAGACAGCGATGTAATGTGCGAAATCTGCGTATGCTGCGTAATATCCAAATAATGAAGCAGAGACCCCGCGGCGATAATGGCGTTGGGCATATTGTGAATTCCGAAACCTTTGAGATTTTTCGTCTCGAAGTGACGTAATAAGCGATCCGAAGCGGCATCCTCGGTATAAACCCAATCGTCCAACTCGAAAGTAAAAAAACGGGAACCGAAATGCTCCTCGAACAATTTCCGTTTCGTACGCTCGAACAGCACCTCTTTCGGAGAGAAATTGCCCAACAGCTTGTCCACATAGTCGAAATCTCCCTCGGCGGTCAAGAACTCACCTGTCGATATATCGAGAAAAGCCACACCCACTTTGTTACCTTTCCCGAAATGAACACCCGCCAAGAAATTATTCTCTCGGTGATCGAGAATATTGTCGTTAATCGACACACCCGGTGTTACCAATTCCGTAATACCGCGCTTGACCAATTTTTTTGTCAGTTTCGGGTCTTCCAGTTGTTCGCAAATAGCCACCCGTTTTCCGGCACGCACCAACTTGGGAAGGTAAGTATCGAGAGCATGATGGGGAAAACCGGCCAACTCCACATACTGGGCGGCTCCATTTGCCCGGCGAGTCAATGTAATCCCCAATATTTCCGATGCCACCAAAGCATCGTCCGAAAACGTTTCATAAAAGTCCCCCACCCTGAAAAGCAATATCGCATCGGGATGCTTGGCTTTCATCTCGATATACTGTTTCATCAGCGGAGTTTCGACAATTTCCTTGGCCACGATATATTTCTTTTATATTCGTATGAATAATCCTGTTTAAGAGAAACAAAGATAACATTTTCGACCGGAATTGTGAAATTAAAAAAATGTAAGAAACCGTTTTTATTTTTTTCTACTCCTCACTTCATCGCTGCCACTCCCCGTTTCCTCCTCTCCCCTGTGTTTCGAAAAACAAAAAGTCAGCTCTTAAAACGACGAGTAAGATTTATGCTTCTCTATTGAAACAGCTCTCTCCCTCCTCTCACCAGACCTTGTAACATTCGAAACATTTCACTCCTCCCCTGCCGCGCCCCGTAGCATTACGGGGTGTTTTGCAACGCAAAATATAGCGTAGGACGGAGGGGTTAAAGAAATACCAGCAGTAAAAGCAACAGAGACAAGACTTCTCCCCCCCGCTCATCGTAGATGAGATGGGACGAGTTCACCACCGACAAACTATACTTTCAGGAAAATATTTTTCCGATACAGAAAATAGAGGAAGAACCAGCAACAAGCGACATATCCTGCACGAAGGACGACCGCACCGGCAGGCTCACCGGCACATTCTCCCACCCATTGGGATATACCTCCGAACAAAAACTTATTCATGTGAGAAAATCCTACCACCTGCTGCGCCAGATAAATCGTTATCGAATTTAGTCCTATCACTCGGAAAAAGAGAGTCCACGATTTCCACCCTTTCACATCGACGATATAATAGAACAAAGCGAACAACAAGAACGAAAGTCCTCCCACGAAACAGGTAAACGAACTGCTCCAAAGCATTTTGTTAATCGGGAATACGGTATTCCAAACCAGCCCTATGGCGACCAACACAACCCCGATTCCCGACAAAAGCAAACTCTTTCTCTCTCCGCTTCCCAAGCGGGTGGAACGGACGATTTCCCCCGCATAAATTCCCAATAATGCCGTGACTATCGCCGGAAGCGTGCTCAGTAAACCCTCCGGGTCGAAATTACCGCATATCAATTTCCCCGGCAAACAATGCCGATCGATATATCCGACCAGATTCCCTTCGATAGAAAGAGGGGAAGCCCCCGCAGCATCGGGAGCCGGCACAAAGGCCAACAGCAACCAATAACCCACCAAGATAAAGACAATCAAACCATATTGTACCGACTTTTTCAAACTCATGTAAATGAAAGCCCCGAGCATCCACGCCAGCCCGATACGCCCCAAAACGCTTGCCAAACGCACATCGGGGAAATTCAACTGTAAGAATCCGTTATACAAGAATCCCAGCAAAACGAGGGTGACACCCCGGCGGAAAACCCTCAGGTAAATATGTTTGTCGCTCGATCCGCTCCCTCTTTGCTTGGCCAATGAAAACGGGAAAGATATACCTGCGACAAACAAGAACAAGGGGAATATCATATCGTGTTGGGTAAACCCGTCCCACGGGACGTGCCGCATGTGCCCCGCTATGACATCGCCCACCGCCGTCGGGTGCAAGGCATTCAAGGCGACTACCAACGGGGCGAAACCCATAATAAAAAGCATATCGAATCCCCGAAGGGTATCCAATGACAACAGACGTGTGTTTTTCTTTGTTTCTTTCTTTGTTTCCATATCCGAATTTTGTTTTTCTGTATAGTATACAAGCAACTCGGCTCGTTTATCCAATGATGCGTTATACTCCCTAATCCGCACCCGCAGCGATCCCGATCGAATGTATGTCTCTGCCTATTTCGACAACAGCTTTTTTATCCGTTCCACATCGTCTTCCCGTTCCGGTGGAATAATTCCCCGTCGATAGAAATCTTCGAAATCCGAGAGAAAGTCCTCTTTTAGCTCTTCCTTGTATCGCAGGTATATCTCTTCCGCCTCGGCATATCGACCTTGAAGAAGAAGGGATGCCGCAAGATTTGTATAAATGGTATGATAAGTAGAATCATATTTTGATCCCTCACGGGCATACCGTTCAGCTTCTTCAAAATTGCCCTGAGCGAGAAATAAGAATGAAAGGTTATTGCACGCTCGTACTAAATACGGCTCGTACACTTGTGGATTCACTGCCGTAAGCCGTTGATAAACCTCCACGGCAGAGAGATACATCTCCCCACTCTCCTCATAACGTTGGATATTGTAATACAAACAGCCTAAGCTATATTGTGTCCTTGCCAAGCCCGACTCGTAGACCTGTGGATTCGCCGCTGCAAGTCGTCTATAAATTTCCATAGCAGAGAGATACATCTCCTCGCTTTCCTCATAACGTTGGGTATCTCTGTACAAATTGCCTAAATTATTTTGTGTCCTCGCCAAGCCCGGCTCGTAAACCTGTGGATTCACCGCTGCAAGTCGTCGACGAATTTCCATAGCGGAGAGGTACATCTTCTCGCTATCTTCATAACGTTGGGTATCGCTATACAAATTACCTAAATTATTTTGTGTCGTTGCCAAATACGGCTCGTAGGATTGTGGACTAATAGCTGCAAGTCGCTGGCAAATGTCTAAATTTTCTCGATAACGAACTTCCGCCAAATCGTATCGTTTGTTTGTCTGTAAAAAATGACCATACTCAAACAAACTTTTTGCCAACTCTTCCTCCGAAAGGTTGGCACGGATCAGCTCGATACCCTGCTCATAGGCATGGCAAGCCAATTCGAAGCGACGAGGCTCTGCATAGTCTGTCATCAAAGCCTTTGCCCGCAAAACATACTCCTCGGCCAACGATCGTGTCTTTTGAAGTCCCGCCTCGATAAGCGACCGACCGAAATCGACCAGTAGTTTCCCTTGCTCTATCTCCTTGCGGGCCTGAGCGGCATCGGCGGCAATATCTTTTTCATTCAAAATCTCCACGACCCCTTTGCTGTTCCCTCGCTCGAACATCTCTATCGCCAACCGTTTGCGCTCGCTCACCGGCGTTCCGCTCCCGATCAGCTTGTTGATGGATAGAGCAAGATCGAACAGCCGGCTCTCCAATCGGTTGAGACTTTCCCGTTTCTTGTATAGTTCCGCCTGTTTCTCGTCAATCATCGGTTGGAGCTCGGCGACACCGGTCGCTCTCAGTCGGGCGATCTCTGTATTCAATCGGGCGATGGACTCTTTCAACGAAAGGTATTCCGGATTCTCGGCGGCAAAAGAGAGATTGTCCAGTTCGGCTATCTTGTGGCCGTAAAGCGAAACGACTCCGTTCTCTATCTTAAAGTGGTTACCCTCGGTTACGGAAGCGTTGCCCGATACCGATGGAATGATCCGCTCCAACTGCATGACAAAATGCAACTTCATGGCATCGTCGGTGGCATAGTTGCACCAATAATGCCCCACCCGATCGAACAAATCTTCCTTGAATCGTTTCAATGCCTCGTCTTCCATTTCACCTTCTATCAAGGCTCGAATATAGACAAATGTCTTGGGGTGACTCTGATTCTTCACATATTCGTCTAAGGCTTGATTGAACTCCTCTATGGTGTATTCTCCCGCTTTGCGGTGAAACATACAGATACAAATATCGCTGGCACGTACTATGCGGTTGTAATCGTCCTGAGTACGGCTTCCGGTGCAAAATGCCGAAAAATCTTCCCAACGTCTGCACCTTATGCGATACCCCCGAGGCTCGAAAATTTCGTCCAAAGAAGCCACCAATGAATGGAAGCTGTTACGGTCGTTTTTCAACTCGTCGCTGGATGCCAAAAATACGGTTATGTTCTTCATATCGTTATATCTGAGTTTCACTATACTTTAATATAGGTCTGCAAGACAAACAATTTCTACCTATCTCCCCAATTCTCCCGGTCGAGATTTCGGTAATTCACCGCTTCGTTGATGTGTTGCACCTGTACCCCTTCGCTACCTTCCAAATCGGCAATGGTACGTGCTACTTTCAAAATACGGTCGTAGGCCCGTGCCGACAGGTGGAAACGGTTCATCGCATCTTTCAGCCGTTTCAATCCCGCCTCATCGGGGACAGCGAATTGGTTCAGCAGCCGGGGAGTCATTTGGGCATTGCAATGAATGCCGGGATAGTCGGCAAAGCGTGCGGCTTGAATTTCTCTTGCGGCAATGACTCGTCGACGAATCGACTCGCTCGACTCCGCCGGACGGGTGTCGGAGATTTTCTCGAACGGGACGGGAACGATCTCCACTTGTATGTCTATGCGGTCGAGCAGAGGGCCCGAAATTTTTCCCAAATAACGTTGTATCGTTCCCGGGCTGCATATACACTCTTTCTCCGGGTGGTTATAATATCCGCAAGGACAAGGATTCATCGAAGCGACCAACATCACCCCGGCGGGATATTCTATCGAGTATTTCGCACGTGCTATCGTTATCTTGCGGTCTTCGAGCGGTTGACGCATCACTTCGAGGACTTGACGTGAAAACTCGGGCAACTCGTCGAGAAAAAGCACCCCGTTGTGTGCCAATGAAATTTCACCCGGCTGGGGAAAAGCCCCGCCGCCCACCAACGCTACCGACGATATGGTATGATGCGGCGACCGGAACGGCCGTTGCGACAACAACGAACTACCCCTCTCCATGCGTCCGGCGACCGAATGTATCTTGGTCGTTTCGAGTGCTTCCTGCAATGTGAGAGGCGGTAGTATAGAAGGCAACCGCTTCGCCATCATCGATTTTCCGGCGCCCGGAGGCCCTATGAGTATGATGTTATGTCCGCCGGCCGCTGCTACTTCGAAAGCCCTCTTGACACTCTCCTGACCTTTGACATCGCTGAAATCCAAATCGAAATGGGTATATTCCCTGAAAAATTCCGCACGAGTATCGATTACCGTCGGTTCCAGCTCGATCTCCCCGTTCAGGAAACGAATCACCTCGGTGATATTCTCTACGCCATACACATCGAGATGATTGACTACCGCAGCCTCGCGAACATTGGCTTTGGGAATAATCAACCCCTTAAAGCCCTCCTCCCTTGCCTTGATAGCTATGGGCAACGCCCCCTTGATAGGAAGAATGGAGCCGTCGAGAGACAACTCCCCCATCAACATATACTCGCTCAATTTACCCGTTTCTATCTTCTCGTCGCTCGCCAAAATCCCCACGGCCAAAGGCAAATCATACGCCGCACCTTCCTTGCGTATATCGGCAGGCGACATGTTCACGATTACCTGTTTCCTCGGAAATCTGTAACCGTTATGTTCCACGGCCGAGACAATCCGCTCGTGGCTCTCTTTCACGGCTGCATCGGGCAATCCCACCATAAAGAAACGGATACCCTGCGAACAGTTCACCTCGATAGTCACTACAAGAGCATCGATACCCTGCACGGCTGCGCCAAAAACTTTCACCAACATAGTAATAGATTTTGCAGTAATAGGTTATGGTGTTACTAAACGTTCGATATAAACTCTCGAAGAGTCGGGCGAAAGCCCTCTGGCGACAATCCGCCCCAAAGAATCGGCGACCAACAGATAAGGTATGCTTTGGATATGAAGCTCTTTCACCCCCGGATAAAGATAACCGCCTTTCGCCCACCGCCGGGCCCATACGGCCGAATCGGCCTCGATTCGCTCCTTCCATACGGCGCTGTCCCTATCCAGCGAAATTTCCACGACCCGCACCAACGAATCGTATCGTTCTGCTATCTCCCTTAAAAAGCCGCTGTACCTCTGTGTTCCGGGTGTCTCGGCAGCCCAAAAACAAAGCAGGGTCGCTTGGGCTTCTCGGGGATTCAGCAATTCGGTCGTATCGGCCACCGTAGTCAATGATAAATAAGGCAATACGGTGTCACTCTTCTGTATGGTTTCAAATTGTCGATACATTTCCAATGCTGTGGCCGGCGGAGCCGACAGTACACGGTCGTCCAACAAACCGATCAACGAATCGCAAAACGCATCGCTCACCCTTCCCAATACATAATCATCTAACAAAATAGCGCTCACGGGCGAATCTTTATGTTCGCCTACATACTTTGCCACAACGCCTTGCAGCTCCTTGCTCAACTGCTCGTATCGCCGGGTTCTCATTCCCGATGCCGAAATGTTCCTTTCTGCCGACCAAGACTGCAACAACTCTTTATTCTCTTGATTGAACTTAAACAAATCCTTATTTAGAGAACTTCCTTTCACTCTCAACCCGAAAGGATCCTGCCCATCGCCCGACAATTCTATCCGGTCGCCGTTCTGCACATATATCTTGGTCAAGGACGTTTTATCGAAATAATAAAACTGTATGGGAATAAGTTCCGAAGCCGAGTTTTTGAATGTGATAAAACCATTCTGCGGACGGAGAGTATCTACGACAATGCCGTTTTCAAGACTATAAACGGCATAAATAGGGCGTCCTCCTAAATTATTGATAGTTCCCTCCACGACAAACTCGTTATCCTTGCCGCCGCAACCCGACAGCAAAAGGACACAAATACACAGTACCGCACCTATTTTATTCATGCAAAAAACATTTTCATTCCTTGCAAATGTACTGGATTTTACGGGAGGAGCAAAACAATATCCGGGCAAAACAAAGTATAAAACCCGACAACAATGGAAAAACCGGCGAAAAAGAACGACCTTTTTACCTATAAAATAAAGCCGATATAGCATATATTTGCACAATTATCTATATCGGAATGTATCGGATATAGATGCGGTTCGAAATAAAAAATGAACAAGTTCATTTCTCATTTCTTCCACCATATTATTATATTTGTACATGAAACGATTGTTTATCCTCTTGCTGATAATTCTGCCCTGTGTTTCGGGTTTTACCCAAATCCGAAACGATGTTCCCCGATACAATCCCGACAGCGTGCGCGAAGAGCTGGACAAAAGACCTTATTTTTCGCTATACAAAGACAACTACTTTATCGGGGGTACGACCATCGGGAGCAAACCGACCAATAAAAATTCCGATGTAAAATTCCAACTAAGCATCAGCCAGAGGCTTACAAAAAGCAAACTTCCATTCGATACCTACCTATTTGTAACCTATACGCAAAAAGCATTTTGGAATGTCTTTCAAGAATCCCTCCCGATGTACGACCTCAATTTCAATCCCGGCATAGGGCTATCGCATCTGGTCATACATCGAAATAGACTTATCGGACAAGTCTCGCTCCTGATCGAGCATGAATCGAACGGGAAAGACAGCATTTATTCTCGCAGTTGGAATAAAATCTCGTTCATGGGTGCGCTCGCCGTCGATCGCAATGTAGAGCTTCAATTCAAAACATGGATACCTATCATCGACAGCGGGAACAACCGGGATATCCTCAAATACTGCGGTATTTTTCAATTAGCAGGTAGTTACATAAGCGACAATCGCCGGTTCGGAGCTACCGTCATTCTCACCAAACGGAGCGGCTGGAATTTCAATTTCAACACCGTTATCGAACTGAATGCCCGCTTATTCCCCAACGAAAACCAATATTTCTTTATACAATATTACAACGGTTACGGCGAAGGACTACTCGACTATAACAAATTCCATTCTCGCCTGAGAGTAGGGTTCGTCATCAAACCCCAGAATTTCAGCAATTACTGATTCCTCCTTCACACATAGCTTTTTCAGTTCAGTAGAAAACCCATAGGGTAGGCATGAATTTTAGCAATGAATCACTTGTCGACAAACACATTCCGGACTCTTCGGTGAAAGGTTGATTCTTGCTTAAATTTCTGTACAAAGCGTACTACTCCTCCCCTGCCGTGTCCCGTAGCATTACGGGGTGTTGCAACGCAAAATATAGGGGA
>OODO01001176.1_pt1 | contig 19212 bp, 17 predicted proteins | sample 1671261 | NCBI WGS metagenome assembly OODO01 (sample SAMN06348138, study PRJEB24527) | human gut metagenome | biome: human gut; feature: ankylosing spondylitis patient; material: feces | host: Homo sapiens | place: China | collected 2015-10 | reverse complement strand
ATTCAGCAAGCGTGTACTAATAGGTCGAGGGCTTGACCACAATTCGCTTGAGACTCTGAGAGTCAACGAAAAAATGTGAGCAGTGATTATTCAGTTTTGAAGGCACGTCCTTCTAAGAAATACTGGACAAAGTACAACAAGCATGTTATACTGGTTCAGTCAGATCGGTCGGTGTCGATGACGGTGAGGTTCCACCTGTTCCCATTCCGAACACAGAAGTTAAGCTCACTTGTGCCGAAGATAGTTCGCTGGAAACGGCGCGTGAAAATAGGTAGTCGCCGACTTGAACAGAAAGCTCTGAGAGAAATCTCGGGGCTTTTTTGTTGCGCTATATATGTCAAAGGGTTGCAGAATGGGGAAAAAGTTGGTATTCTCAGAACAGAAAGGGGCGAGAATATGCGTTCGGACAGAACTCGCAAAGATTCAGCAAGGCCTTATGCAATAATAATAGCACTTTTGATATTTTGCAGAATCGTATTTTATGTGCAGACACATTATCAGCACACCTCGGCAATCAGGCCGGAGGATGATTATAAGGGCAGGATACCGCAGTTTCATAGCTGCGTGGATCGGGATGATGACGGGGTAGATGACCAGTCGGATATTCTGAATGGTGCACTGGCCTATGTGAGTACACATCCAAAATATAAAAGCCGCTATTATAAGGCCGGTTATCCTGACGATGGTTATGGCGTTTGCACCGATGTAGTTGCTTACGCGTTGAAAAATGCCGGATATGATCTGCAGGTGCTTGTGAACGCAGATATCCGGGAGCAGCCACAGGATTATATGGTAGCAGAATCGGATGCAAACATTGATTTCCGACGGGTACGAAACCTGAAGGTGTTTTTTTCACACACGGCAGCTGCCCTGACAACAGATGTCTCGGAAATTGAAGAATGGCAGGGCGGCGATATTGTGATCTTTGAAAGACATATCGGCATCGTGTCCGACCGGCGAAATAAAAACGGAGTGCCTTATATCATTCACCACAATGACCCATGGCAGACAGCTTACGAACAGGACATTCTGGAAAAACGAACCGACATCGTGGGTCATTACCGGATTTCAAAATAAAAAGCGTCCCCGCTGCACTGTGCATAACAGTGCGGCGGGGACGCATATTTTATTGGGTGGTGTACCGGTTACGATACAAGCCTCAGCTTAGCCCTTGCCTGCGCAGCCGAACAGCTCGATCTTCTCCTTGCACTTGGCCTCGATGGCCTTTGCGCCGGGAGCCAGCAGCTTGCGGGGGTCGAAGCCCTTGCCCTGCTGATCCTTGCCCTCTTCGATGTACTTACGGGTGGCCTCAGCAAACACCAGCTGGCACTCGGTGTTGATGTTGATCTTGGAAACGCCCAGGCTGATGGCCTTTGCGATCATCTCATCGGGGATGCCGGTGCCGCCGTGCAGAACCAGAGGAATGTTGTTGGTGGCCTTGTGGATGCGGTCCAGAGCCTCGAAGTCCAGACCCTTCCAGTTTGCCGGGTAGACACCATGGATGTTGCCGATGCCGGCAGCCAGGAAGTCGATGCCCAGAGCAGTGATCTTTGCGCACTCCTCGGGGTCTGCGATCTCGCCGGCACCCACAACGCCATCCTCGACGCCGCCGATGGAACCGACCTCTGCCTCGATGCTCAGGCCCTTAGCGTGTGCCAGAGCCACCAGCTCCTTGGTCTTTTCCACATTCTCCTCGATGGAGTAGTGGCTGCCATCGAACATGATGGAAGAGAAGCCGGCCTCGATGCAGGCCTTGCAGCCCTCATAGGTGCCGTGATCCAGATGCAGGGCAACGGGAACGGTGATGCCCATGGAATCGACCATTGCGCTGACCATGGCAGCGACGGTCTTGAAACCGGTCATGTACTTGCCGGCACCCTCGGAAACACCCAGAATCACAGGGCTCTTCATTTCCTCGCAGGCGGTCAGAACGGACTTGGTCCACTCCAGATTGTTGATGTTGAACTGAGGCACACCGTAGTGGCCATCACGTGCTTTGATCAGCATTTCGGTTGCATTTACCAACATTATTCATTACCTCCACAAAATCATTGGGGTCTTGCTCGTTTCATATCCGCTTTGTGCACGGTTTAACGAACCTACAGAATTAGTATACCCCAAACAGCGGCCAAAATCAATCCAAACCGGTGTTTTTCCTGTAACAATGCGGGGATTCTGTTTCTGGCAGGGTGCAGGGGGTTACTGCCAGAAGCGCGTATATTCGATAGAATACAACAAATTTCCATATAATGTGCAACAAGCGGCCGAAAGACAGAAAGCTTGATGAAGGACGGATTTTCAACACAGATCCACATTCGTCAAAATGATATTGGGCAATTTGGCAAAAGCGGACAGGATGCAGTTCAAAAAATTGTCATATTTCCGACTTGTATTCTACAAATTGTACGCAGGAAATCAAAAAAGGTCGAACCAAAAAGTGGAAAACCTTGTGGAAAGTGTGGAATTCCACAGGCAAAACAGGCTTTAAAGCTGGACTTTTGAACTTTCTCCACAGGGTTTTCAACATGTGGAAAAATAATCGCTCTTCTACGGATTGTATACCGCGTTTTTGTGGAAAACTTTTTTCTCCGGCAAAACAGAGGGATATCTATCCAGCAGCCGGGTAAAGCTGATGCAGGGCGGCAGAACATTTCTGCAAAAAAGCGGAAACGGTCTCCGGCACCACGAACAGAAAAACTTTTGCAGGACGCGGATAAAAAACGGTAATTTGCTGGCAAACAAGTTCGGCTTATGCTATACTTCAAGATGAGTTATCATCTTCAGACTATACCGGTGCGCGGCCCAGAATGCGGCGCGCCTTTTGGAGGGTGTGCACAGCACCTTCCGGTGATACAACGGAAGGAGAAAATCATCATGGAAGAAAAGAACCAGCCGCGCCGTCCGCGCCGCAGCCCGGAAGAGCCGCTGCAGAAGAACGAGAGCCTTGTTTATGGCAAAAATCCGGTGACCGAACTGCTGAAAAGCGGTTCCGGCGTGGACACCGTGCTCATTGCTGAGGGCATGGCTCCGGCCGTGGCGGCTTACTATACCGCATTGGCAAAGGAAGCGGGTGCCACGGTGAAGCGGGTGCACCCAAACAAGCTGCGCCTGATGACCGGTACCGAGAGCCATCAGGGTGTGGCGGCATTTGCCAGCGAGATCGAATACGTGACGGTAGACGACCTGATGGCAGCAGCCAAGGCCAAGGGCGAAGCACCTTTTCTGGTGCTGAGCGATGGCATTGAAGACCCGCACAATCTGGGTGCCGTGATGCGCAGTGCTCTGCTGTGCGGTGCGCATGGCATCGTGATCCCCAAGCGCGGCGGCGCATCGGTCACGCCTACCGTCATCAAGTCCAGCGCAGGTGCCGCAGAACGCCTGCCGGTGGCTCGTGTGGCCAACATCGGCGAGACCATCCGCCGCCTGAAGGAGCAGGGCGTGTTCGTCTACTGCGCCGATATGGACGGCGTGTCTCTGCGCAGGAACAACCTGACCGGCCCCATTGCACTGGTGCTGGGCAGCGAGGGCAGCGGTGTTTCGCAGCTGGTGAAAAAGCTGTGCGACGGCGTGGTGCGGCTGGATATGGCAGCACCGGGCACCGGTGTGGACAGCTACAACGTGTCGGTGGCTGCGGGCATTATTCTGTACGAGATCCAGTCCCAACGCGCAGCACAGCAGGCATGATCCGGCATTCGGGCCGGAACCTCAATTTGAATTACAGGAGGGACAAGAATGCCGAAAGATAAAAATAATGGCCGGGAAATGACCCCGGATGAAAAGTTCCGCTCCTTTTTCAGCACCACGGCGGTGGATATCCCGGAGGAGATGACCCGGAGGGACGAAAACCAGCCGGAGGAAAAGCCGCAGAAACGGTTTGGCCTGTTTGGCCGTGGTAAGGAAAAGCAGGAGACTGACGAAGCTGCAGCAGAGCAGCCGCAGGAAATGCCCACCGGTGAGGTGCGGCTGGGTGAGGATGCGCAGCCGGAACCGGAAGCGGATCTGGAACTGATGCTGAAGCCGGAGGCAGACCCGGAACAGGAACTGGCCCCGTGGCCTTTTCTGGAAAAGGAAGCAGAGGATGCACAGCCGGAAGCACCCGCCAAAAAGCCGGAGGAAAAATCTGCACCGCAAACGGCGGAACCCCCGGCGGCAGTGAAGCCGGAAACACCCCGGCAGAGCGCTGTCCCGGCGGCAAGACCCGCAGAGCAGCACAGCACGGCAAAGCCTCTCCGGCACCCCAAGAATGCGCCGGAGGTGCTGCTGCCGCAGGAAGAGCAGGAGCAGCAGGAGATGGCACAGCTCAAGGCGATGATCAACGGCCTGAGCGACCAGAAGCCGGAAAAGCCTGCACCGAGAGCCGAAGCAGCCCCGGCAGCAGAAACTGAACCGGCTGAAAGCAAAAAGAAACCGTCCAGTGCACCGCTGCCCGCGGCTGTGTTTGCAGCGGTAAAGGAGACGGCACCGGAGCTGCAGCCGGAACCTGTGCCGCAGCCGGAAAAGCAGCCGGTGGTCGATTTCTTTGGCAAGGCGCAGAGCGAGGACGCACCGCAGGCACCTTTGGCCCCGGCAGAGGAGCCTGCCGCAAAAGAGGACACCATGAGCCTGCCGCTGCTGCCGCTGGACGGTGAAGAGCCGCAGCAGGCACCGGAGAAGGCATCCGCTGCGTCACAGCCGGAACTGAAAGCTGAGGCGGAGGACGCGGTGTCTCCGGAGGAACATGCTGAAACGGAGCTGACCGAGCCGGAGGCCACGGCGGATAAGCTGCACCGCATGAGCGCAGAGCTGACGCTGCGCTGCGTGCTGGGCGGCATTCTGGCTGTGGTGCTGCTGCATTTTGGTTTGGTGTCGGATGGGCTGCTGCCCGCCATGGCGGCGCTGGACCCGGATGCTGCCCCGGCGGCATTCTATGGTGCAAACCTGCTGCTGCTGTCAGCAAGCCTGTGCGTGGGCTTCCCGGTGCTGCGGGACGGCCTGAACGGCCTGCGCGGACGGCCTTCTTCCGAGACGATGCCGGCGCTGGCCGCAGTAGCAGCGCTGGTGCAGGCGGTCACAGCCATGCTGAACGCAAATGTTTACCGCGGCACCACCGGCATCTCGCTGCTCAGCGGCATGGCTGCGCTGGGGTTGTTCCTTGCGCTGCTGGGCAGCCGGGTGATGCTGGCTGCTGTCAAGGGCGGCTATGAGCTGGTGACCAATGGTGTGGAGTTCGAGAGTGCCTACCGCGCCAAGGACAAAGACCTGCTGCGCGCCCTTGCACGGGATCTGGAACAGAAGGACCCCTGGGTGCTGCTGAGCCGCCCGATGAAGGAAGCTGACGGCTTTGTGGAGCAGAGCTTGAGCGAGCGCGCAAGCGAGCGCCGTGCCCGCAAAGTTTCGTACATCCTGCTGGGCGTTGCCCTGCTCAGCGGTGTGCTGTTCCTGCTGGCAGGTGCCGGCTGGAACAAAGCTGCGGCTGCCATGGCAGCTGTGCTGTGCATGGGCGCACCGCTTTCTTCTACCCTGATCGCGGGCGTTGCCTCACTGCGGCTGCAGCGTGCGGCTGCGGCTGTGGGCGCAGTCATACCCGGTTGGCAGGCCATTGAGCAGCTGGGCGGCATTGATACGCTGCAGATCGATGCAGACGACCTGTTCACCGCCGACAGCGCACAGCTGGAGGATATCCGCATCTTCAAGGGCGGCCGCATCGACCGCGCCATCCTGTACGCGGCCAGCGTGCTGAACGAGAGCCACGGCACCTTGAATGGGCTGTTCCGCCAGATCGTTGAGGAACGCACAGACATCCTGTTCCCGGTCAAGGATCTGGAGCAGCACCATGGGCTGGGCTTTTCCGCCTGGTGCGATAACAACCGCATCCTCATGGGTACCCGCCGCTATCTGGAGCAGGAGGGCGTGCCGCTGCCGGACGAGGAATACGAGATGCAGCACTCGAAGAACGGCGAGCTGCAAATTTTGTATCTGGCTGTGTCCGGCAATCTGCACGCTATGTTCGTGCTGAAATATGTGGGCGGGCGCAATGTGGCCCGCAGCCTTGCCGTGCTGCAAAAGGAGAACATCCGCCTGCTGGTCACATGCCAGGACCCCAGTCTGACTGCACACCACATTACCGAAGCATACCGCCTGCCGGAAGGCATGATCACCGTGCTGGATCAGGAGCAGTGCAACGCCATCAAGGCCGCACCGGAAGACCCGGAGGACACCTGCTGCATGATCCATCTCAAGGCGTTTGCCAGCCTGACCGGCGGCCTTCAGGCTGCGGATCAGGCCCAGAACGCCGAGAGCAGCGCCACCACGGTACAGATGGTCTCGGTGCTGTTCTCCATTATCATTGCAGCGCTGCTCACCAGTGCAGGCAGCATCTGGGAGCTTTCGGTGGCAACGGTGCTGATGTATCAGGCAGCGTGGAGCGCCCTGAGCATTGCTGTGTGTGCACTAAAGCAGCATAACTGAGAAATATTCTCGGAATAAATAGGAATTATTCTTGATTTCAGTCAAAAAATATGGTATACTCTGTTCAGAACCTGAGCCGCAGGCGAAAAAATTACCGCCGGGCTGAATGATAGAGCCGGGATCGGTCGATCCTGACAGAAGATCCGTTTTTGAAAGGAGAGCATCATGGAACTGAAGGGTACCAAAACCGAGAAAAATCTGATGGAAGCGTTTGCAGGCGAGAGCCAGGCACGCAACAAGTACACCTTCTTTGCCAGCATGGCAAAAAAAGAAGGCTACGAGCAGCTGGCCGCGATCTTTGAGGAGACCGCCGGCAATGAGAAGGAGCACGCAAAGATCTGGTTCAAGCTGCTGTGCGGCGGCGCGATCCCCGATACCCTGACTTGTCTGGACATGGCAGCAGGCGGTGAGCACGACGAGTGGACCGAGATGTACCCCCGCATGGCCAAGGAGGCCAAAGAAGAGGGCTTCCCTCAGATCGCAGCACTGTTCACCATGGTGGCACAGATCGAGAAGGAGCACGAGGAGCGCTACCGTGCGCTGGCCGAAAACCTGAAAAACAACAAGGTCTTTGCCCGCGAGGAGCAGCAGGTATGGCAGTGCCGGAACTGCGGCTACACCTATATCGGCAAGTCCGCACCGCTCAAGTGCCCGGTGTGCGCACATCCGCAGAGCTACTTTGAGCTGAAAAAGATCAACTACTAAGCTGAAAATTCAAAAGCAGAACAGCGCCGCCGCATCCGGTTTGCCGGGTGCGGCGGCGTTTTGTACAAAATTGAAAAGCGGATTTTATTATTCTCCACAAAATAAGGCTCAGCTGCCCGGCAGAATGGGCAAAAAACTTGACCCGGTTTTGCACTGCGTGTAAAATAATACGGAGACAGGAATATTTAAAGGATCTTGCAGCAAAGCAGGCGGGGAGGGCAAAGCCCATGAAGCAGGGGTTCAAAGCGTGTGTTTGTGCAGTGGTGCTGTGCGCAGAACTGTTTGCAGCCGGGGCGTTGTCGGCCTATGCTGCGCAGGAGCAGCCGCTGCCGGACAGCGGCATGACATTGGACACTGCCGAACTGACACTGGATATCACCGAAGGAGACCCGGCCCCGGTGGCCTACCTGAATGTGCAGGCACCCAACGACTACTTCTTTCTGATCTGGACTTCCAGTGATCCGGCAGTGGCATCGGTGGACGGCACTGGCAAGGTGACCGGCCATGCCGAGGGCACTGCGGCCGTCACGGCCCGCAATGAGCGCGGCGAAAAGACCACCTGTACCATCACGGTGCGCAAAAGCACAGCCAGCCGCCTGGTGCTGAACACCAGCGAGCTGGCGCTTACCATTACAGAGCAGGAGCCTGCCCCGACGAAGCAGCTGAAGCTGGAACAGAACAAAGGCGGGTTCACCTATGTGCGGCAGTGGGTCAGCAGCAACCCGGCGGTGGCATCGGTAAGCACAAACGGTACCGTAAAAGCGCAGGGGTCCGGCAAGGCCGTCATCAGCGCACTGACCACAGCCGGGCAGGTGCTGCGCTGCACGGTAACGGTCACATCGGAGATCGGACGGGTGCAGATGAGCAAAAACGCCATGCTGCTGCAGGCAGTGGGAGCCAGTCAGAAGCTGACCGCGCAGGCTGCAGGCGCCAAAAACGGAACGATGACATGGCTCAGCAGCAATCCGGGCGTGGCAACTGTGAGTGCGGATGGCATGGTAACGGCGGTGGGCGACGGTGAAACGATGATCCTTGCCGTTACACCGGAGGGTCGTGCCGATGCCTGCTATGTGGCCGTGGGAGCGGCGGCGTGGCGGTTCCGCTCGGAGGACGAACTTGCCGAAACGCTGACCCTGACCGGTCAGCTGCCCTATTCGGATGGAAAATAAAAAGAAAAATGGGAGCGTTCTGTGCAGCAGGATGCTCCCATTTTTTCAAAACCCGCTGGGCAGAAAGATCATGGTCCCGCGGGAAGAATACACCAGCTTCTGCACCGCACACCCGTAGCAGCACGCCAGCACAAGCAGGATCAACGCGGCAAGCACAAGCCAGCGCAAAAACCGACCGCTGCGGCGGTATCTGCCGGAAAACGAACTGCCCTTTTTGTGCCGCATCCTGCCACGCCCTCCTTTTTGCTGTGCTGGCCCATGCTATGCGCGGCCAGCAGTGATTGTGCAACGTGCTGGGCTGTGGTACAATAAAATATCGAAATCTACTGTGCAGGGAGAACGATTTTATGCTGACCATTACACTGCTGGGCACTGCGGCTACCATGCCGCTGCCGGATCGGGCACTCTCGGCGGCGTTTGCTGCCTGCGGTGGCCACGGCCTGCTGTGGGACTGCGGCGAGGGCACGCAGGCAGCGGCACACCGGGCAGGCGTGAACCTGATGCGGGCAGATGCCATCTGCCTGACCCACTACCATGGCGACCACATCTTTGGTCTGCCGGGCCTTTTGCAGACTCTGGGGGCGCAGGGCCGCATAAGGCCGCTTGTGCTGCTGGGTCCGGAGGGCCTGCCGGATATCTGGGCGGCTGTGCGGGCACTGACCGGCCCGCTGCCCTATCCGGTGAAGCCGCAGGTGCTTATGCCGGGCCAGCCGCTGGCGCTGGATGCGCTGAGCGAGGGCTGGCCTGCCGGTGCGCGGCTGGTGCCGTTTGCCACAAAGCACCGGGTAAAAAGCCTTGGCTACCGGCTGGAGCTGCCCCGTGCAGGCAAATTTTCGCCGGAGCAGGCCCGGGCGCTGGGGGTGCCGGTGCAGCAATGGAAGCTGCTGCAGAAAGGGCAGAGCGTTGCCGTGGAGGGCAGAACGGTGCAGCCTGCGCAGGTGCTGGGCGCACCGCGCAAGGGGTTGAGCGTGGTATTTTCCGGCGATACGGCCTCCTGCCCGTATTATTTGCAGGCGGCGCATGACGCAGACCTGCTGATATGCGATGCCACCTATGCCCTTCCGGAGCAGGAAGACCAGGCCCGTCAGTGGGGGCACAGCACCTTTGGGCAGAGCGCGGCCCTTGCTGCGCAGGCGAGAGCAAAGCGGCTTTGGCTGACCCATTATTCCCCCATGATCACCGACCCGGAGGAATATGCCGCGCAGGCACAGAGCATCTTCCCGGCGGCGGAGTGCGGCTTTGACGGCAAAAGCATCACCCTGCAGTACGAGGAGGCACAGCCATGACCATCCGGATGGACGAGGGTGCGGCAGAGCTGCTGGACACCCTGCACAGGGCGGGCTATGCGGCCTACGTGGTGGGCGGCTGCGTGCGGGACAGTCTGCTGGGCCTTACACCGCACGACTGGGACCTGTGCACCAGTGCTCTGCCGCAGCAGGTGATGGAGCTGTTCGGCGCGCAGCGGTGCATCCCCACCGGCCTGCAGCACGGCACGGTAACGGTGAAGCAGAGCGGTGCCCTTTACGAGATCACCACCTTCCGTACAGAAGGCACCTACACGGATGGCCGCCACCCGGACGAGGTGCACTTTGTGCCGGATGTGCGGGAGGATCTGGCCCGGCGGGATCTTACCATCAACGCCATGGCCTACAATGAAAAGGAAGGCCTTGTGGACCCCTTTGGCGGGCAGGCCGACCTGCAAAGCGGCATCGTACGGGCGGTGGGTGTGCCCCGCCAGCGGTTCACCGAGGACGCGCTGCGCATCCTGCGGCTGTACCGGTTCGCAGCCCGGTTCGGCTTTGCCATCGACCCGCCCACGGCGCAGGCAGCACAGGAGCTGTGCGCCCATCTGGACTGTGTATCGGTGGAGCGTATCGAGGAAGAGCTTGCAAAACTGCTGAGCGCACCCGCCCCTGCGGCATATCTTAACGAAAAAATACTCAGTGTTGTTTTACCCGAGCTTTCACCGGAGGCACTGGCGGCGGCAAAGCCGGTGGTGGATGCCTGCCCGGCGGGTGCAGAAAACCTGCCCGTCCGTCTGGCGGCGCTGCTGCTGAGCCTTGGCGAGGACGGCATCCGCCGCACCCTCAAGCGCCTGCGCTGCTCCAACGCCTTGATTGAAGAGGCGGCGGTGCTGGTGCGGGAAGCCAGAGGGTGTGACGGTAGCTTTCTCTTCGGACACGAGTTCGAGTTGCGGCACCCAGCGGATGCTTCGTGCTTTGAGCAGCACTCGCATCCTGCTGGCCGCTGCCCCAACAGCAACTCCTTGTTTCCGCCGCAGGCGGCAGTCGTTGCTGTTGCAGGCCATTCCATCGCCCGCCCTATTGCCTTCGGCAACAGGGTCCCACCCCAGCGGACGGTCCTCAGAGAAACTACCGTCACACCCGGCTTTACCATCTACGCCCGCCGACTACTGGGCAGATATAACTTGTGTACCGTGCAGCGCATTGCTGCACTGGGCACAGCCCTGCAGCCGGAACATGCGGCTGATTTTGCTGCACTTTCCGAATTGGCCGAACAATTGGACGCGGACGGCGTATGCTGCCGCGTCAGCCAGCTGGCTGTGAATGGCCGCGACCTGATGGCGGCAGGCGTTCCGGCGGGGCCGGGCATCCGCAAAGTGCTGGAAGCGCTGCTGGACGGTGTGATCCGGGAAGAATATCCCAACGAGCGGCAAGCCCTGCTGGCCGCAGTGCAGCAGCTCGCTGCGTCTTGACAAGCTCTTTTTTCAGAGTTACTATTATACTACTGTTTTAGTGTGTTGAATGCACCGAAGGAGAACTTATGACCACACAGATCCCTGATTCAAAGCCGCGTGCCCTCATTGCCATGAGCGGCGGCGTGGACAGCTCGGTGGCGGCATGGCTTATGCAGCAGGCAGGCTATGACTGCACCGGCATCACCATGCGGCTCACCCGCAATGAAACGCTGGGACAGTCCGGCTTTCACACCTGCTGCTCGGAAAAGGACATCGAGGACGCGGCAGAGGTGGCGTTTGCCATGGATATCCCGTACGAGGTGCTGGATTTCACGGCCGACTTCCGGGAACAGATCATTGAAAAATTCGTCCGCGTGTATGAGGCGGGCGGCACGCCGAACCCCTGCATCGACTGCAATAAATATATGAAGTTCCGCCATCTGCTGGACTGGGCCCGGGCACACGGCATGGAGTATGTGGTCACGGGCCACTATGCCCGGGTGGAGCAGGACGAGGCCACCGGCCGTTTCCTGCTCAAAAAGGGGCTGGACGAGGGCAAGGACCAGAGCTATGTGCTCTACAACCTCACTCAGGAGCAGCTGGCGCATATCCGTCTGCCGCTGGGCGGCCTGCACAAGACCGAGGTGCGCGAGATCGCGGAGCAGCACAAATTTGTCAATGCCCGCAAGCACGACAGTCAGGACATCTGCTTCGTGCCGGATGGCGACTATGCCCGCTTTATGGAGGACTTCACCGGCAAACACTACCCGGCAGGTGATTTTCTGGACGAGAGCGGCAGGGTGGTGGGCACCCACAACGGCGCGGTGCGGTACACCATCGGCCAGCGCAAGGGGCTGGGCCTTGCCATGGGGGCACCTGTGTACGTCTGCGGCAAGGACATGCAGGCAAACACCGTCACGGTAGGGCCGGAGGAGATGCTGTTCGACCGCATCGTGTATGCGGACGAGGTGAACTGGATCGCCATTCCGGAGCTGACCGGGCCGCTGCGGGTCACAGCCCGCACCCGGTACCATCAGGTGGAGCAGGCCGCCACCGTCTACCCGGCGGAGTGCGGCTTCCGGCTGGAATTTGACCAGCCCCAGCGCGCCCCTACGCCCGGTCAGGCCGTGGTGCTGTATCAGGGCGACACCGTGCTGGGCGGCGGCACCATTACGAGAGTGGAAAAGTAACAAGGAGAACAAAATGCAAAATCAGTATTCCCGCACGCAGTTGCTGCTGGGCGCGGAAGCTATGGAAAAACTGCACAATTCCCGCGTGGCGGTGTTCGGCATCGGCGGCGTGGGCGGCTACACGGTGGAAGCGCTGGCGCGCAGCGGTGTGGGGGCACTGGATCTGATCGATGATGATAAGGTCTGCCTGACCAATCTCAACCGCCAGATCATCGCCACCCGCAGCACGGTAGGGCAATATAAGGTAGATGTGGCTGCACAGCGCATCCACGACATTGACCCGGACATCAGGGTGACCACCCACCGGTGCTTCTTTGGCCCGGAAACACAGGACCAGTTCGACTTTACCCAGTACGACTATGTGGTGGATGCCATTGACACCGTCACCGGCAAGCTGGCGCTGGTGATGAAGTGCAAGGAGGCGGGCACTCCCATTATCTGCTCCATGGGCGCAGGCAACAAGATGGACCCGACCCGCTTTGAAGTGACCGATATCTACAAGACCTCGGTCTGCCCACTGGCTAAGGTGATGCGCACCGAGTGCCGCAAGCGCAAAATCAAGCACCTGAAGGTGGTCTACTCCAAGGAGCCTGCCATGACCCCCATCGAGGATGACGCCATCAGCTGCAAGTATCACTGCATCTGCCCTCCGGGCACCCAGCGCAAGTGCACCCAGCGCCGCTCGGTGCCGGGCTCCAATGCCTTTGTACCCTCGGTGGCCGGCCTGATCATTGGCGGCGAGGTGGTAAAAGACCTTGTGGGCTTTGTACCGATGAAGGGCTGATATTTAAAATAGTTTTTACGGAACCCCGGAAAAGTCTGCGGATTTTTCTGGGGTCCTTTCTGTTATGGGCAGTGTCACCGCTGCGGCACAGGCTTCAAAAATACTGCAAAAATAAATTTGCAACTAATTTGCATTTTGGTATTGCAATTGGAGAGGATATCGTGTATAATCATCCCTGTTCGAAAATGCAACCAATTTGCAATTTACTAAAATGAAGCGACGAACGGTCGTTTTTAGGAGCGTATATGGAACTGTTTCTGGATGTTCTGGGCGAATCTCTGGTGGATACCGCCAAGATGCTGCCCTTCCTGTTTTTGGCTTATCTTCTGATCGAGTATATCGAGACCCGCCACGGTGAGCGCATTGAAGCACTGCTGGCAGGCGGCGGGCGCTGGGGCGCGATTCCGGGCGCGGTGCTGGGCTGTGTGCCGCAGTGTGGCTTTTCGGCCATTGCGTCCAACTTCTACTCCTCCCGCGTCATCACGCTGGGCACCCTGATGGCCGTCTACCTTGCCACCAGCGACGAAGCCATCCCGCTGCTGGTATCCATGCCGGCCTACTGGGATAAGCTGGCTGTGCTCATGGTCATCAAGGTGGTATATGCCATTGTGGTGGGCTTTGTGCTGGATTTTGTGCTGCGCGGCGTGCTGCCCAAATCGCTGCGCGGCGGCTACACCGGCCATGCCGACGAGGTGGACTGTCACGAGGAGCACAGCGACGAAGAGGGTAAGCCCGCCCCCATCTGGAAAGCGGCCCTGCGCCACACGCTGGAGATCTTTGTGTTCATTTTTGCGTTCAGTCTGGTGTTCGGCCTGATCGTGGAAGGTGTGGGCGAAGATGTGTTTGCAGACCTTCTGGGCAGCATGGGCTTCTTCCAGCCGGTAGTGGCTGCGCTGGTGGGCCTGATCCCCAACTGCGCCGCCAGCGTGCTGCTGACCCAGCTGTATGTGGAGGGTGCTCTGCGCTTTTCCAGTCTGGTGGCGGGCCTTTGCACCGGTGCAGGCGTGGGCCTTGCGGTGCTGTGGCGCACCAATCCTTCATGGAAGCAGAACCTGTTCATCACCGGCCTGACATGGGGTGCAGGCGCATTCCTCGGCGTGGCAATGCAGGTGGTCGTGGCCGTGTTTGCGTGATCACGAGAAGAAGCTGCAAAGAAAACGGCATCGTGAAACAAAATAAGGCTATTGCATGGAATTCTGTGCAGTAGCCTTATTTTTATGCCCAAATGCACCCCAATTTTAAAAAAGTATGGTATACTGGTACAAAACTCAGTTCCATAGGGGAGAATAGAATGCAATATAAGATTCTGGCAAGCGATTACGACAACACACTGGTGCCCTTTGGCGAGGGCAAGCCGCGTCAGAAGGTGGTAAAAGCCATCAAAAAGCTGCAGGCCGCAGGCGGCAGATTTGTGCTCAGCACCGGCCGTGCCTATCTGTGCGTCAACCTCAAAGGCCAGCTGGGCGGCATCCGGTTCGATTATGCCATCACCTGCAACGGTGCCTGTGTGGTGGACCGCGAGGGCCGTATCGTGGCCGAGCACCCGCTCACTGCAGAGGAAATGTATGCGCTGGTGGATTTCTGCGAGGATTATAACTATCCGCTGCAGTTCAATTTCAGGGATGCCTGCTACGCCTACTGCGAGTATGAATATCTGCACAGGGGCTATCAGCAGATGAACAGCATCGGGCTGGACTGTATGGACGGCGAAGATCAGGACCGCCACCTGATCGACATGCCCCACGCCGCTTTTGCGGCCATGCCGCCGGAGCGTGTGGCGGACTTCAACGCCAAGTACGGCCATCTGGGCCTGCACTGGATGCAGGTGGGCGCGCAGAATGCCGACGGCCTGTGCTACTACGACATCGTGCGCGGTGGAATGGACAAAGGCGTTGGCCTTGCCGACCTGTGCGAAAAGATGGGCCTGACACTGGCCGATGCCGTGGCGGCAGGCGATTCTGCCAACGATGTGGCTATGCTGAAGGCAGCGGGCCTTGGCTGCTGCATGGCAAACGGCACGCCGGACGCAAAGGCTGCCGCCGACCGCATCATTGGCGATGTGCGGGAGGACGGCCTTGCCGACCTGATCGATGAGCTGTGGTTCGACGGCCCCAGAGCAGAGCCGTCCGGCCGCGACCTTGGCTCGCCTTGGGATAAAATTGAAAGTGCAGGCGGACAATGAGCTTTGAACCGGTGTATAACGAACACAGCCGGGCGCTGATCCTGGGCACATGGCCCAGCCCCAAAAGCCGGGAGATGGCCTTTTACTACGGCCACCCGCAGAACCGCTTCTGGCCCGTGCTGGCCGCGCTGACCGGTGAGCCGGTGCCTGCCCGTGAGGACATTGAAGCCAAAAAGCAGATCATCCTGCGCCATGGGCTGGCCCTCTGGGACACGCTGGAACGCTGCACCATCACCGGCGCAGCGGATGCTTCCATCAAGGATGCAGTGCCGAATGATATTGCCGCTCTGCTGGCAAAGGCACCCATCGAAGCAGTATTCTGCAACGGAGCCACCGCATACCGGATCTATACAAAGTATCTGCAGCCGGTGTCCGGCATTGCAGCGGTAAAGCTGCCCAGCACCAGCCCGGCAAACGCTGCCTGCCGCCCGGAAAAGCTGCGCGAAATCTGGGGCGCGGCCCTCTTGCCGTGGATCAACAAATGATGGCAAGGTTGTAAATTATCCGTGAAAGCCTTGCGTTTTTCGCGGGGTGCGGTATTATGGATAACATAAGGGGAAATGCCCCGGACAAGGAGAAGAAACATGAGCAAGATCATCCGCACCAGAAAGCCCAGCGTTCTGCCATTTTATGCAATGGCACTGGTCTTTTTGGTATTGTGCGCGGTACTGCCGGTGTATAAGCTGTGGGCGCTGCTGGCGGCGCTGGGCGGTGCATTTGTGGCCTTTGGTGCGGCACAGAAGGTCTGCCCGCCCCGGGTGGTGGAGCACGAAGTGCCTTTCCACACCGGTGTGGAGGATGTGGACGCGATGCTGACCGACATTCAGCAGAAACTGGATACCCTGCACACCCTCAACGAGCAGCTGCCGGACCCGCAGCTCTCTGCCGCCATGACCCGCATGGAAAAGGCGGGCCGCTCCATTGTGGAAGCGGTGGAAGCAAACCCGGAAAAGGCAAAGCAGGTGCGCAGGTTCGCAAACTATTACCTGCCGGATGCGGTGAACGTTCTGCAGCAGTATGCAAAGCTGGCAAAGCAGGGCGTGCGCGGCGAGAATGCCGCAGCCATCCGTACCGAGGTGGAGCACAATGCTGCTTCCATTGCCACGGCGTTTGAAAACCAGCTGGATGCCCTGTACGCCGCCGAGAGCATGGACCTTTCTGCAGATATCACGGTGCTGCAGAACATGCTCAAAGGGCAGGGCCTGAGCTAAAAAAGGTAAACGGTATTTGGAAAGGAAGGAATCTCTTATGGCAGACAATACATTCAACTTTGACCTCGATGCACCCGCAGTACCCACCCTGACGCTGGACCCCACCCCGGCAGAAGAGGAAAAGGCAGCACCCGCCCAGCAGGAAGCCCCCGCTCCGGAGGCACAGGTGAACCTGACCCCGGAAGAACAGGCCATGGTGGATCAGTTTGCTGAAAAGATCGATATTACCAACAGCCAGCAGGTGCTGCAGTACGGCTCCGCCTGTCAGAAGAAGATCGGCGATTTCTCCGAGGCCGCCCTTTCCAAGGTGGCCACCAAGGATCTGGGCGAAGTGGGCGATATGATCACCAGCCTGATCGGTGAGCTGAAGAGCTTTGATGCAGGCGAGGAAGAAAAAAAGGGCATCCTCGGCTTCTTCAAGAAGAAGGGCGACCAGCTGGATGCCATGAAGATGAAGTACAACAAGGCCGAGACCAACGTGGAAAAGATCCAGTCCATGCTGGAGGGCCATCAGGTGCAGCTGCTCAAGGACATCGCCATGCTGGATAAGATGTATGATCTGAACATGGCCTACTTCAAGGAGCTGAGCATGTATATCCTTGCCGGCAAAAAGAAGCTGGCCGATGTGCGCGCAAACGAGCTGCAGCAGGCCATGGATAAGGCCAAGGTTTCCGGCCTGCCGGAGGATGCACAGGCGGCTCGTGATCTGGCCGACCAGTGCGAACGCTTTGAGAAGAAGCTCTATGATCTGGAGCTGACCCGCAACATCAGCCTGCAGATGGGGCCGCAGATCCGTCTGCTGCAGAACAACGACACCATGATGGCAGAGAAGATCCAGTCCACCATCGTCAACACCATCCCCCTGTGGAAGAACCAGATGGTGCTGGCACTGGGTCTGGCCCACAGCCAGCAGGCCATGCAGGCCGAGCGTGCCGTGACCGATATGACCAACGACCTGCTCAAGAAGAACGCCGAGGCCCTGAAGATGGGTACCATCGAGACCGCAAAGGAGAGCCAGCGCGGTGTGGTGGATATCGAGACCTTGCAGCAGACCAACAAGAGCCTGATCGAGACGCTGGACGAGCTGAACAAGATCCAGAGCGAGGGCCGCGCAAAGCGCGCTGCCGCCGAGCAGGAGCTGAACCGCATCGAGGACGAACTGAAAGCAAAAATGATGGAGATCCGGAGCTGAGATGGCAAACGCAGATTTTTCGCAAAAACAGAACAGCACTTCCGGCGGTTTTGACGCGGGCAGCTACCGCGAACAAAAGCAGCCGGAGCAGGCCGTGCCGCTGACACCTCTGCAGCAGAAGCTGGCAGGGCTGGAAGCAAAGCTGCCCGCAGCCCTTTCCACCCGCGCAGCTGCACTGGCGCTGAGCGTGGTGGTGATGCTGGCGGCCTTTTTGGGCTTTGGCAGCGCCAAGCTGCGCAGCCGGTACAACGAAGTCCGCAAATGGTACACGGTGGGTGTGGCGGCAGACAACGGCTATAACCTCAACGAGGAGCTGACCACCCGCATGAACACGGCGGCAAACATCATCACCACCGCCGGCAGCACGCTGGGAGCGGACAGTGCCGAGGTACGGGCCGCACAGAGCGCGCTGAGCGATTTTACCGCCTGTCTGGAAGCCGTGCAGAACGGCGGCAAAAGTCAGGCACTCACCTCGCTGCCCTATTATCAGGGCAGCACGATGCATGCGCTGTATCAGGCCAACGAGGTGCTGGGGTCGCGGATCGATCAGCTCTACGCAAAGCTGCAGGAGCAGGCCGCAGACCCCATGAAGATGGGCGCGGTGCAGGGCCAGTACGGCCAGTTCAACAGTGCGGCTACCATCATCGGCACCCTGAAATACAACGATGCCGTTTACGACTACCAGAAAGAGACCGGCGGCTTCCCGGCCAGCGTGCTGGGAGCCATTGCCGGTGTAAAGGAGGTTGAACCCTTCGCATGAAAAATTTTGCAAAACGCGTAAGCGCTCTGGTGCTGGCCCTTGTGGTGGGCGCAGCGGCCCTGTGCCCGGCGGCCCTTGCCGCCGCCAGCCTGCCGGACCTGCCCAAAGACGAATGTGTGGTGGATGATGCCAACATCCTGAGCGACAGCACTACCCAGACCATCGTTGATCTGAACAATCAGCTGCAGTCCAGCTGCAACGGAGCACAGATCGGCGTACTGACTGTAGATTATACGGGCAATTATTCCACTGAGGATTATGCAACACAGGCCTTCAACGCCTGGGGCATCGGCGATGCTACGAATAATAACGGCGTGCTGATCCTGCTGGTGATGGAGTCGCCCATCTACGAGGATGGCGATTACTACGTGACCTACGGCGACGGCTTCCGCAACACCACGCTGGAAAGTCAGGCCAGTGCCCTCGCTCAGACCATGGAAGGTGATTTTGTTAACCGCGATTACAGTGATGCAGTAATCACCTGTGCCAACAATGTGGCCGACACCATTGCAAGTGTTTATGGGGTAAATCTGAACAATGGCAGCTACGATGATGGCAGCTACAACAATGGCGGCTACGCGGAGCCGGACGACGGCCCCACCACCTTTGAGGATGTCGTTCTGGGCATCGTGATCCTGTTCATGTCCCTGATGGTGATGCTGATCATCGTACTGTTCGTGTTCCGGGTGTTCATTGCACCCATCGGCCACGCAGCAGGCTGGAACTGGGGCCCCTTCGCATGGGGCTACATGGCAGGTTCGGCCCGTCGGCATTATCGTCCCGGCCCGCCGCCCCCTCCGGGCCCTGGCTTCGGCCCCGGATACGGCCCGGGCTATGGCCCCGGCCCCCGCAATGACCGGCCCCGCCCACCCCG
>OODO01001161.1_pt1 | contig 19431 bp, 7 predicted proteins | sample 1671261 | NCBI WGS metagenome assembly OODO01 (sample SAMN06348138, study PRJEB24527) | human gut metagenome | biome: human gut; feature: ankylosing spondylitis patient; material: feces | host: Homo sapiens | place: China | collected 2015-10 | reverse complement strand
CGAGATGTAGCCGTGACTGGAGTTCAGACGTGTGCTCTTCCGATCTCCGGAAATGTCATTGTCCGTGATAAACCGGTAAGCGTTCACTCTGCTGGAAACATAAGAATAGTTATTCAGATAGTTTTTCAGCAGGTCTTCCTCTTCCACGCCGTTTATCACATCGTCCGGCTCTGCATAGGTAAAGGTCTTGATGCAGAAATTATACAGACTGCCGTTGCGGATTGCGGCATCCTTTTTCTGCTTTTCTGCCAGTTCAGCTGCCGTCATTGCCTTTTCGGTGTCGTTTTCTTCCTTGGCGAAAATCTGCACCACATAGCGCTTGGTAGAATCGTCATAGTAGACCTCAGTATCATAGAGTGCCATTTGATCTGTCAGCTTAGTGGTAGCATCCTTGTCGTACAGCTCCCAGTTCAGAGGCTTGTTGTTTTTGTCGTTGTCCGTGGTATAGCGAGAGCCATCCGCCGCAACCGGAACGATGCCATAGGGCAGAATGTTGGTGATGACCGGCAGCGAGAGCGAACCCTTCTGACCGCCGTCTGTACCATAGCTGTGCAGCGATTTTTCGTTGTTGTACCCTTCAGTACCGGCACTGCCGCTGTAGCCGTACTCATCCCAGTAATAGTTGTTCTCCACATGGACGTTGATCCAGTTGACTTCACCCTGTGTCTCGGTGTAGTACTGCTCTACCGTCTTGCCATACATCTCGGTTTCATCCTTGCCGATGGTCTCGCTGATGGTTGCCCAGCTGCGCACCAAAGGCTTTCGCTGCACGGCTCTTGTACCAGTTTCGGCAAAGAACATGGTCGTGCCGCTGGAATAGCGGCCGATGCTGTCGTTGTTGGTGAAATGATAGCTGCCGTTTTCCTCTACAGTTTCCTTGTTCTGGATATTGTAACCGTTTACTGACGGCATATTCGGAGAGGATGCCAGATATTTCAGACTATCAAGCTGTTCATTTGCCGTATCACAATGGAAATACAGCGGACTCCAGAGATAGTCCATACCGTACAGCTGGTTGTGCTTGGTCAGCGCCTTGGTGGAACCGTCCCAATGGTCGATGTCATAGATCTGATAGTACAGATGATTCTGACTGCCCTCTGCCACATAGGGCTGGGTGAGAACACGGTCATACCAGGTGCCGCTTGCCGTATCGGTGTATACTCTTGCCGGAAGTGTCACCCGTGTAATATAGCCGAAGCCGCTGCCTCTGCCGTACCACTTTTTCAGCGGCTGCTTTACAGTGATCTTCACCACATACGGGGTATACTCGTCTGCGGTGTAATATCCGTCTGTGCCGTCTGTGATGTTTGCGTTCTGTGCCGCATCCCGCATTGCCTTTGGTGCAAGATACTGCGGATTTTTGTCTCCCGGTTTCTGAATGATCTCTGCGGTAACATATGTCCCGTCGATCTGGGAGAATGTATTTGCTTTCGAGTCGCCGGTGTTGGTGTACGCCAGTATCTCAGATGTATCCAGCGTCCCGTCTGCATTCATCACCGGTTTCATGCCATAGGCATAGGTATACAGGAATGTCACACCGTCCAGATCCCAGTCGCCGTAGTTGTACGCCTGAAGCTGTACCTTGACATCTTCATCATATTCCAGCGCAGCCGCACCAGAGCGGTCTGTCACCTCATGTACACTATTGTAATAGGAATCCACTCCATGACCGTCGGAATATGTTCCATAATACGGATAATTCGGGTCAGCCAAAACATTATTGGTGCGGTCGCCGTTTGTCTTTTCGTACTGGATATTGCTTGTCACAAATTCCGAGCTGGTGGCAAGCCATGCCTTTTGCAGGTGGAGACGTGTCTCGCTCCATACCACCGGTGTATTCTTTGCGGCCTCCAGATTTGCCCAGTCTGCATAGTCCTTGTTCCGCTTGCCCATTGCCAGCCGGAACCAATCTCGGTTTGCACCGCCTGCCATGTACTTTACCGTCTGCGGCAGCTGCGACAGCTGGTCGGCAGTATCGATTTTGGAGCTTGCATTGTACTTCACCGTCTGCATATTCTTTGCAGTCTGGGAATCCTCATCCAGCAGTGTGTCATTCTGACCGCCAATGGTAGCATCTGTAGAACCGGAACCCGGAATGTGGGTAATGGTCTGATCCAGGAATTCCCACATATCCACCTGGGTATTCTTGTCCGCACTGAAACCAATATCGTGCATCAGATAGTCCATATCCATCTGGATATTGCTGTTCTGTACCTGCTTGAAATTATTCCAGGTATTTCCGTCACTGGAGAATCCGCCGGTCAGCGTGGGATAAAGTTTGCCATATGTCGTATCCCAGGAATAATGGTGATTAATACGCTGCTGATAATACTCACCAATGCGGGGGAAATATGCCGGGTGCAGTCCGCTGCCGTCCACAGTGGATGCGGCGGTATCGTCTGCATAGGTAGACGCAGTATACACCATAGGTAGATCGTTTTCCCGAATGGTCGCCGAGTAGCAGAACTCGATCTGCTCACCCGGCTGTAAAACGAAATCCTCATCCGGAGCATCCTTATAACGCAGGCGCAGTTCATACACGGTAAAGGAAATCTGATATGTGGAATTCTCGGCCGGTTTCAGATCGTTAAATGCCTTTTGTGTTGCATTGGTTGACTTGAACCCGTCTGTATAGGTCATTTTTCCGCCGTAGTCATACCCATTTTGTGCGGTTTTGTTTGCCAGATACAGCTCAATATTGCTCAAATCTTTCTCGCTGCCGTTTGCATTCAGCAAACGCAAATGAAAATTTATGCTAGCGCCGACCCCATACGAATCGTACAAAGTCTCGGCAAAATATTCCGGCACCTTATCATAGATGACCGGGTTAATGAGTCTGCCCTCCTCGCCTGCCTGTTTGCCGCTGCTCAGCGCCGCCAGGTTGTTTTTCAGTGTCACTTTCTGCCAGATGGTGTCTCCAGGACGATAGCTTGTCTTTTGCGTTTTCTTTTCGTCATACGCAGCCGATGCGTCGCTCTCGGAAGAAAATGTCTGGGTGTGGAACGATGCAATGGGGTTTTCCCGATAAACGCTGGGGTTCAGAACTGTGCTGTCCGTCAGTTTCACCGTGTGTTCGGTAGGTGTTGCTGTAGATGCCGCACTGCTGCCACTTTCGGTCACCGTCACTGCGTTTTCGTTTTCGCTGTGGATGTGTTCATAGGTGTTGGTGGCTGTGAAATACTGCTTATAGGTATCCGCTTTCACGCCTGTGCCGTCTGTGACATCCTGGTATCTGCCGACACCGGTCAGCGTCACATTTTGCAAAGCGACCTTTGTCTTGGAAGTGCTGCTGTACGCAGTTGTGGTGTCAAAGCCCCTGAGGTCATAGTACACCCAGCGAACGCCAACCACATTCGGCAGGTCGTCGTTTGTCATTTTCGCTGTCGCTGCCTGGTCTGTAGTGATGGACGGGTCATATTCATAGGACTTCCAGGTCACCTTTACGCCGTTCTCATCCGTCTTGAATGCAATGTTTTCATCCTCTGCAAACCGTGGGTTTGTACTCGGCTCTGCAACGGCATAGAGCATTTCCACTCTGCCGAACTTGTCTGTAACTGTGTAGGGTTTCGTCAGTTCAAAGCCTCGGTAGAACACATCGCCGCTGTCCTTGGAACGCTTTTCCAGGAAGGAAACGTCTATGGTATAGGTGTCGCAGTAGTGTCCGGTCTCGTTGTACAGGTCGCTGACCGTCAGCACAGCACCCTTGCCGTCGTAATTCTGCTTGGCATCGTTTACCTGGTAGGTAAGCTTTACCGGCGCAACAGACTGATAGGTCAGTTCATTCTGCACGTGTGCATAATACTGGGTCTGTTTGTCTGCATCAGCCTCGGTATAACGATAGTAATACGAATATCCGGCATCGTCTTTTACTCTCTTGTTCCAACGATAATTCTGCCTGTCTGTATTCGGCGTATAATTCGTACCATTTGCCGTATCATAAATAGAATACTGCGGATAGCCGTGCTTGGGTGCGGCATGGATCTTGAGATCCGGCGTGCCGACAGTCACATTATCATAGCTGCCGCCGTTTTCTGTCAGCTGTGTGGTCACACGCAGGTAAACCGTTTCACCCGGCTTGATCTGGTCATCGGATTTTGCGCCCTTGCCCAGTTCAGCCACCAGCCGCTGGTATGCGGTTTCTTCCGGGTCTGCATCCGACTTGGCAAGCAGTGCGTACTTGACACCCTGTGCCGCCTCGATCGTTGTGCCGCCGTCTGACAGTGTGGCGTGGATGTCCGCAGCCGGAATGTTCTCTGCAGCGTTGCCGTCTGTCTTGATGTTTCCATTTGCATCTACCACATCCCAGCGAACGATCCGCTGTCCCTTGGGAACAGAGAAGTCCACTGTGGTATGCTCCAGCGGAATCAGTGCGTTGCTCGGCGCACCCACCTGGATGGTATACTCTACGTAGTCATACGGCGTCAGATGGAGATAGTCCACCTTATCGATGTTGCCGGTCTTGGAATCCTGGTCGTACATCCTGGTGCGAGTAACTACCGCATCCAGCGTGCCGGTCAGATTCTTGACGGTATAGGACGCCTCTTTCTTGCTGCCCTTTGCCGTACCGTCTGTGTTCTTATAAACATAGGTATTGGCATTCGGGTCAACCGATGTGAATGTCGCCGAAAGCTGGTTCTTGGGTGTCTGCTCCGGATAGCCGTTGGGGGATTTTCCAAAGGACGGCGTTGAGTTGGAATTCCAGTCATCCTTGGTGAAATCGTCCGGTGTACGGTCTACATAAACGCCGTCATACAGGAATGCGCTCTTGTCCTTGCTTTTGCTTGCGGACAGGTATTCCCCGTCGCCCAGCACAGTACTGCTGTCATTTCGGTCTGCCTTTTTCGCCTTGAGATCCAGCTGGAAACTGCTGACATATGCCTTGACATAAGTTTTCTGGTTGGTGGAATTGGTATAAGTTCCGAGAACGCTGGAATTTGCCTGATACAGCTGGCGCAGAATCTGTTCCACATCAATGGTATAAACTTCTTCGCCCTGTACGTTCTTTGTTGTATCAACGTGAACCACATAGATACCGTCCGCCATACCGTCTACGCCAATGCCTTTGACCACGTTCACCGGAACGTCCGTACTGCCCACACGGAGCGTCAGATTCTCCACGCCGAACCAATCCCCATCCAGGAGGAATGCCGGCAGGTAGATATGCTCCAACCGATAGCTGCCGTCCATGGTGTTGGTAGTAGCGGCGCTGTTAATGCGTGCCGCCGCATCCTGTCCGGTCGCATTCTGCTTGTCCTGGTTGAACAGTTTCACCTGGAACAGACCACGATTCGGTGTGTTGTTGTCTGTCTGGTCATAATCGTAGTACAGCTTTTCCGATGTGGTGCCGCTCTTTGTTTGCAGCGCATAGTCAGCCTTGAAGTCGATCAGATAGCCCATGATGGTGGCATTATCCGACTGGCTGTAGATTTTCTCATCCGGGTCATAATCCGTGGAAACGCTGGTCTTGGCAGTATTTTCGCCGTACATATCCTTATCTGTCTTGTTGATGGCATACGGCTTGCCCTGTACCAGAATATCCCAGGCATTCTGGTTGTGATAATCTGCCTTTTCCTTGTCGGTCAGTTCCGCAGAATAATCCCCTGTACCCGGAATGTCATACATAGTCATGCTGTAGTCCGTCACAAAGGTATCTTCGCCCAGAACTACCACATACTTGCCGTCGTCTGTTTTTAAGGTATAGGTCGGTTCGATCTGCGGCTCGTCTGCACCGGTGTCCGCATCATCCGCATCTTCTTCGGTACTGCCGTCTCCATCGTCTCCGCTATCTGTATTGTCCTGCTGTCTTGGCGTGTACTCGAAATAGATGTTCCAGTCCTCAGTTTCGCCGTACATCTTTCTCAGTTCAGACACCGGAACAGAAATGGTCTGTGCAGACCCGACAACGTCATTATTCGTGTTCTTTGCATTTATGGTGAAAATGATGTTGTCGTCATCCCGGAAATACTGATAGATCTCCTTCTTGATCTGAATGCCCGTAGTCAGAAAGCCCTTGTATTCATAGTCATCATCCGGACGAATCTGCGGCAGGCTGTCCGACAGCACAACCTTATCCGTAAAGGAAAGTTTGTTCACCCAGTCGTACTGGTCGGTACGAACATACGGGCTGCTCATTGTCCAATGATATTCGTTATTGTTCGGTGCAGAACGGCTAGATGTACTATATCCTGCATTCACTTTAGAGGTGGGAACACTTGTGGTTCTGCCCTGCCGATAAAACCGAATTGCAAAACTATTGTCCTGTCCAAATTCTGCATTGCGATTTTCTGCCGTTCCGGGTGTTTCGCCGACACCCTTCTGTACGTTGTCCTGGTCATTGACAATATGCACACGTGTGCTGGACTGCAAATGCTTTGCAGTATAGTCGAATATCTCATAAGTCCAGTAATGACCATGACTATAGCTATGATTCGGTGTCCAGGCATAATACTGATCTGTGAAAGACCATTCCGACTTTTCCTTGTCCACACCCGAATCTGTCCGCACCTTACTTCTGTCGTCAGTGGTGTTGCCCACGGTCACATCTGCGTGTGCTTTGGCAACTGCCTCGTCCATACGGTAGAAACGTCCGGTAACCTCGAACATTCCCTGTGTAGAAGAATCTGTCTGGTCATACCATGTGCCGTAGTCCGGCGACTTTGCCGTTTTGCCGTCATTATTGACAGTCTGGTAGCGGTTGATGTCGATGGTCACAACTACCTGTTTTACCGGATTTTCCGGTTCTTTTCCGTCATAGCTCTCCGGCTTTTTATAATAGTTGGAATCGTCCTCAGAGAACATATCCGCATCACTGCCCAGCAGATTCAGCCGTGCAAAGTTTCCGTTTGTATTGCTCTCGTTGGCTTCATAGAGAATTTCCTGTCCGGAACAGATGCGCTTGGTACCGTCTGCATAGATTGCCGTAACGGATTTGATATAGTCCTTGGCACGAGGATCAATTTTCAGATAGTACGCATCGAAAGTATTCGACGGCAGATCCAATGTAATATCCACAGTTGCCGCCGTATTCAGAGACGCATTGCGAACGTAGTCATACGACTGGTGTTCCTGTCCGGCAAGGGTCGGATTTGCCTTGGGCAGATTGTTCCCTGTGTTCAGATACTGGCGGAAGTCCACAGCGAAAGAACCGATGGATTTATAGCCGATCTCCAACTCGGAGTTATCCGCACTATCTCCCCACTTCTCTTTTTCAGAGAACAGATAACCGTCTGCGCCGTGTATATGCTTATCGCTTCTCCAGGAGCAAGTCGTCATATTTTCTGTGGGCTGGGCATACTTCTTCCGCAAATGCTCCACCGCACTGGCTGCTGCAGTGTACTTCTTGTCTCCGGCGCTTGCATCTTTATAGAATGCCATCACGGTGGTGTCGAAATACATCTTGGAAACGTAGATCGCTGTGGTGTCTTTCTTCGTGACGATATACTTGTCCTTATCGTATGGTTCTGTGACATAGCCCTTGGATTCCCGGAAACCGTCCAGATAGTTGTGTGTCTCCACTTCCAGTGTATCGGTCTTTCCGAACAGGGAATCGTCATAACCGTCAAATTCGATATACCGCTTTTCCGATGCGGTCTTGTCCACCAACTTTACCAGTCTGCCGTTCAGTTCTACCTGCGTCAGATTTTCGATACCGAACGCCGGGAACAGCCGTGTGTCTGTGTCTCTGGTGAATGTCAGCGCACCGTCTGTATAAGTATAAACAGTATCCGGCGCATCCTTTGTATAGAAACCGGTGAGCTTTCCGTTCTCGTCGGTTTTCGGCAGCAGAGTTACGGTTTTCTCCAGGTTATCCGCATCCTTACCAGTCAGAATGATATTGTCAAATGCACCGAACTGGTCGATCAGATCCTGGTAAATACGCAGTTCTGTCGTATGGAAACCGGTTTTTTCTTCCCCCTGCTTTTCATACGGAATCTTCGCAATGATCTGAGTGTCATCCAGAACCGAAATGGTCTCATTGGCAAACTCCGCACGCAGCATGAAGTCACGGTCATAGGGAACGCCGAAAATGGTTTCATTTCCGTCCGTGTTGCCCGATGCCGCACGTGTGGATTCTTCCTGATCATTATAATAAATGTGTGTGTTGACGCTGAGTCCCGGACGGTCTACGTGGAATGTCACAGACGCAGATTTTGCCTGATCTTTCATCAGCTCATGCTGCGGTGTCACTGTCATTTTCGCCGTCAGATCGTCGAACCAGTCGCTTGTACCGTAGATACGCAGTTCCGGTGCATTGCCCTGCGCCGCAGAGAGATCACGCTCCAGATCGGCATAGGCGATTTCGATATTCGCAAGGTATATGTCCCGTGCTTTCCAATCGGACAGGTCCATTTCCAGTTCCCCTGCCGCATTCTTGTTCTTTTCCAGATCTTCCAGGGTAAAGGTTTTTACCTGTTTCGGACCAGAAACGCCCTCCGGCAGGAATGCGGTCAGCTTGACGCTTTCGATCACGCCGCTCTTGGCGTAGTTGGAAGAGATCGTCACCTTGTCCGTCAGATAGCCCTTTACGATCTTGGCGCTGTCCTTTTCTGTTTTCACACCTACGCTCTGGAGGTCAACGGAAATCAGCGACTTCCCAGCCTTGGAGTAGCAGTCCGAAGTTGCCCCATTCTCCAGCAGGAAACCATAGTACAGACCATTTGCCTTATTCGGCACAGTCAGACTCTTATTATCGCTTTCCTGTGTCTCCGGACGATTGGCAGAGGGTGTGATTTGGAGGTTGGTTTTTGCCACCTGCATGGTCGCCTCAGAGGAAGTCTTGGAAGCCTCGTTGATGCTGCCAATGACTTCGAAATGCGCCGATGCTTTCAAATCCCCTGTCCAGTCCGTAGAACCATACAGTTTCAGATTCATCTCCTTGAGATTGTCCAGATCTGCATTTCCGTAGATGCGGGAGAAGATGATGCGCACACTCCGCAGGCGCTTGATATCGTCGGGAACGGTATATGTAACATTGCCGTCTGCATCCACCGTCAGGGCATCAGAATCGACCGTCAGACTAGGCTTAATATTTGCCTCGTTGTCTGCGGTATATGTCGTATTATCCCAATCAAAAAGTTCAATTCTATCGATCTCTGCCGCCCGTCCTGCACCGATGCCGTCCAGAACGATCTTCCGGGTATCAAAGCCCTCCACATCCTGGAGACAGTCGATAGGCTCATTGCCGACGCTGTCCATATTGACTTGCAGCAGCGCATGAGAGCTGGTAGAACGGGAGTTGTTGGTCAGCAGGAACTGATACCAGGTCTGTTCCGTTTCGCTCCGGTTCGGCACAGCCAGTGTCGGATAAACGGGATGAGCGTTTCCGTTTTTGTCATAGCTGACAGACTGTTCCTTGTACGCTTCTGTGCCGTCCTTGCGAATCGCATGAACGCTCGCTTTCAGTTCCGGCAGCACCTTGGACACGTTCAGTACGACGATATCCTCCACCGTCTGATCCAATGCAGTCTGGTCGTGTTCGCCAAAGCTATAATCGGTTTTCAGCACGCCGTGAGGTGTGATATCCTTTTCTGTGGTCGGCGTGCCGTGAATCTGCACATAGCAGTTCCCGTCATCGTTGGCATCCGTCAGCGGAATATTGTCGCTGATGCGCTGGAAGTACACGGTCATACCAGTGAGATAGGTCAGCTTACCGCTCCACGCAGACTTCGGAATTTCCAGGTCTCCGTTTGCATTTGTGCCATAGCTTTCCAGCTTATCCAGTGTGATGTCCAAATCTGTCAGCGTACCCCGGTTGTTCACCTTTCCGTGCAGCACGATCTTCTCGATCGCTGTCTTTTCCAGCAAACTCTTGCTGAGCAGGATGTTGGATGCAACGAGTCCGCCGGCAGTGTAATCCTCGTCCGGGTACAGCCCGGTGATATCCAGTGTTGCCGGGCTGATCTCGGAAATGCTGTCGTTGGAAATGACAAAGCGAGCCGCCGCAGTATCATCATTCAGAGAGACTGTCTGCGGATTGCCTTTCTGTATCAGATCGCCGATGGAGTCATCATAAACGCCTACGCCGGTCAGTGCCGGTTTTGCCTGCTCCGTTTTGATAACTGCATTCTTTTCATCAATATCTTTCGACTCCGAAACCCACTTGCCTTCGCCGTCTTCCGACGCTGTCGGCGGCTGGTAATAGTGAATCTCATAAGAGGTGTCGATCTTGTTGTCATATGTCCACAAGTGCGGAAATGCACCACGCATGGTGATAAGACCGTTGAAGTTGGTATAGCGTGGGATCTCCTCCCGGAACACAAACTTGACCTCATTGCAGAATGTCAGACCAGCCTGTGTGGTCAGTGCGTCGCCAATGGCAAGCGTCCAGATCTTTTCGTCTGCTGCGCTAACATTGGCATCCTGTTTCAGACCCAAGCCCAATTCGTCGGCAGTTTTATAGATCACATCACCGTTTTCATCGGTAAAGCCAAACTGGATAAACTGATTGAGGTCTGTTCCATCCACCTTGAACCAGTCTTTCAGCTGAATGTTCGGATAGTGTATCGCATCATTCTGCAAATTGATCTGGATTTCCTGCAGGTCAAAATCTTCCGGCACGTGGTCTGTTGCAACGGCATTGAACACCGGGATATTGCCGATGCTGTTGAACCCATCCAGGTAATATTCATCCACCGCACCGATGCCAACCGTCTTATCTGTTACTTCTTTGCCGTCTGCGTCCTTGACATATTTGTGATGCGCAAAGTTATCCCAGGTATGGGGCGTGAACTCTGTAGTGTCCGAACCTTGTTTCGACCAGTGAATGCTGCTGCCGCCGCCGAACGAAATTGTTGTTGTCAGTCCAGAAGTGTTTTTGAATCCGGTGTTGCTGTTAAAGTTGTTCGGATACGGAATCGCAACCATGTACTTCCGGGCAGCATAGTACTTTCCGTTGGGGTCACCCTGGTTCAGTTCCTCCGCTTTCTCCTTGGAATACAGCATATGGGATTTGTCGGTAGCTTCTCTTTGCAGAATGATCGTACCTGTACCGGAATAACCATACGGTATGGTTTCGCCGGGAATATTGGTGAAATTCTCCAGATCCCACTCCGTTTTCCAGTCCGGTGTATCGGTGACATCATAGATCAGAACACCGCCCTCATTGGGCTTACCGACAAAGTCATGATGCTGATAAAAATCAGCGGAAATATTTGTGTTTGGCGTGTTCGTATCATCCTCGCACCAGCGAAGAATATCCTCATCCAGGATACTCCGCATTTTGTCCGGGTTATACTGCGCCTGTAATGTAATCAAATAGTTGTCGATGGTGCTTTCTTTTTCTGTAGAGTCGTTCTGCACTGTGACTTCGTATACCATGTAGTTATACTTCTGCCACATGACCGCAGTACTTTTATCAGTACTTGCACTGTCCAGCTGCACTATCGGAACGCTTTTGATGCTTGTACTCCACTCCAGGTTAGAATTGACAAAAGTAACTGTACGTGCCTGTTTTTCCTGCTCAGAATCCAGATCATCTGTAGACCAGCTGCCGCTTAATTCATTGCCGCTGTTGTCATAATACTTGTCATATGAAAACTTTACGTTCAGCGTTGCGGCTGTATTTTCCGGTATCGTTACTTTGTCACTTGCTGTATAAAACCGGATATCGAATTGCGGCGTGCAATCCTGGGAAAGTGATTCATAAACATTTTTCAGTTCTATTTTTCCACGAGCATATTGACTGCTGTCAATTCTATCACCATTCTCATTATAGATATCAGCTGAATTACCAAATATACTCATATTATTCAGCTTTGCCTCTATGCCGATATATTCTCCGTTTTCTTTTTGCGGACTGGGAATCTTGTCAAACGAGTTCACTTGAACCAGTACATTTTTTTCATCCCAATACAAATACGGCAGTGTGATCTCCAGATCCTGCCCCTTGACGTAACCTGTTTGAAAATCAGGTCTGATATTGACAGTCATCAATGTCTGCTGCTGCTTGGTAATCATGTAGAAACTGCCGACACCGTCATTGGTCTGTGCCGTCAGTGTAGCACCGCCTGACAGCACTGTTCCAAACCCAACTTGAAAACCGCTGGGATTCCCCAACGCTTCTGCTGCGATGAAGATCGTCCCCCAGTCGCACGAAGTCAGCACCATCACTGTTGCTAATATACCATAAATGATTCTCTTCCATATGCTTATTTGTCGATACATTACAATTCCCCCTGCCATACGGCACATCTGTTTCGTGAATTAACAATTTTAATAAACATTTCCGCTTTTTTTCAAGCATCTTGATGAAAAAGCGTTTTTCTTGGATTTCAGCAGTTTTATTCGCTGAAATCACTAGTTTTTTATTTAAGCTTATATTTTGCATTGTGCTTTTTGCACATTATTCTGCGATTTTACGCTTAATTTTATTATAACATTTTTATGTGGAATTGTCAATACACAATCCCACATTTTATGGCAAAAAACATCCAATTTCGAGGAAATAAAAACGAGATATGTCCGCAGGGAAAGTGCCTTTGTTTGCCGTACAGATACAAAAAAGCTGTAGAACTGATACGTCCTACAGCTTTGAAAAAATGCCTTATTTCATTATGCTTTTTTCGTCTCTCTGTCCGACAGGAACAGGCTCACCAGCAGCAGCACCGGAAAGACGATCGCCGCCAGGATGCCGATGTGCAGGTCATTCTGAAACGCACTGGACACCAGCCCGGCGAGTGTGGGACCGCCGGAGCAGCCCACATCCCCTGCCAGTGCCAGCATGGCAAACATCGTCGTGCCGCCGCCTTTGATGGCAGCAGATGCTTTGCTGAACGTTCCCGGCCAGAGGATTCCCACAGAAAAGCCGCAGACCGCACAGCCGAGCAGTCCCACAAACGGCACGGGAACAAAGACGATACACAGATACGATGCCATGCACAGCACACAGCTGTACTTCATAAAACGGTCCAGGTTCAGCCGATCGCCGAACTTGCCGTAGATCAGTCTTGCCGTTCCCATCAGCAGGGCGAACGCCATCGGACCGGCGAGGTCGCCCACGGTTTTGGTGACGCCCAGACCCTGCTCTGCAAACGTAGATGCCCACTGGCTCACTGCCTGCTCCGATGCGCCGGCACAGAGCATCATCAGCAGAAAGATCCAAAAAATCTTCCGCCGGAACAATGCCCCCAGAGACAGCCCTTTTTCGCCCTCTTCGTGGAGCGAATACAACGGAACAGTTGCAAAGAAAATCGTATTGCAAACCGGGACCAGTACCCACAGCAAGGTGAGAATCTTCCAGTTTTCCACGCCAAACAGGGCGAAAAACGCCGTAGACAGCAGTACCACGCCCATATGTCCCCAGCAGTAAAACGAATGCAGCAGGCTCATCGCCTTTTCCTTGTTTTCTGTGGGACACGCCTCCAGAATCGGGCTGATGAGGACTTCGATCAGACCGCCGCCGATGGCATAGACTACGACCGACAGCACGATGCCGGCATAGGCGTTCGGCAACAGATCCGGGAGGAATGTCAGCCCCAGCAAGCCGGCTGCCGCAAAAATATGCGCCATGATGACCGATGCCCGATAGCCGATCTTGTCCACGAACCCGGCAGAAAGCATATCCACCAGCAGCTGGACGCAGAAGTTTATGGTAATCAATAGTGTGACTTTGGAAAGTGAAATGCCATAGCTCTTTTGAAATGTCACAAACAAAAGCGGCACGAAATTATTAACAACTGCCTGGACGATGTAGCCGATAAAGCAGGCATACATGGTCTTTTGGTAGTTCTGTTTCATAAAAGTTATCGCTCCTTCTGGATCAGCACCGCCGGCACTTCCTGCGCCATTCTGGCATAGGCGGCCGCACTGGGGTGCAGATGGTCGGCGCTGTCGAATCCATCAGCAAACGCTGTGGGATGCGCCGGATTACAGACTGCACGGTCAAAATCCACACAGCCGTCGATCTCTGTTGTTGTCCGGATCCACTGGTTCACCTCACTGCGCAGCTTTTCCCGGAAATCCGCATAGGTGCGCCATCCCTCGATGGGCAAAAGCGTTCCCATGTACACCTGCAAGCCGGCAGCACGAGCGGTACGGACATAAAACCGTAGTCCCTCGATCATTTCCTCTGCGGTAGGCAGATCGCTCCAGGGACGGAACCGGTTGACGTCCGTTCCCACCGGGTGGATGATATCGTTGATGCCGTGCTGGATGAGGACAGCATATGCCCCGGAAACCTGTATCTCTCTTGGAAAACGTGTCTCCCCTTTCAAGCCGTAGGAATCATAAGTGATATTGTCATACCGCCGGAGGATTCGTGTGCCGCTTGCCGCTTTCCGGATCACTGCCGTCGTGCCATCCCCGTTTTCCAGGGTGCGCAGCATCAGTTCATCCGGCCACGCCTGCGCCGTGATGGAGTCGCCGTAGCAGATCAGCGTCCGGTTTCCCTCGTCTGTCAGCACATCAATGTCACTGAGGAAATAGACCGTGTGGGTCTTTTTAGAGGTATCCATTCCCAGGACAGCCTCTTCCGTCTGGTCGCCCACGGCAAAATATCCGCCGGACAGCGGTCCGGTAATCACAACGCCGGAACGCATTTCTGTAAATCCGGCAAAGTACAGGCTGACGGCAATTGTCTCGCCCCGTTTCACCGGAAAACGCACCGCATCGCTCTGCACCCATTCTCCAGCAGGGATCGTCACGCTTGTCTTTCCGGAAAAGGTCAGCGGAACGATGGTTTCCGTATCAATTCCGTCTGCTCCGTCAGAAACGGCAGCTGATACAGCGGTTACAGTGACCGGCTCACTGCCGCAGAAATTGTCCAGGGTGATACGCAGTGCGCTGCCGTCCAGCATCATTTTTGCCGGATACCGGAGCGTCAGATCTTTCGCATAATTTTCCGGGCGGCGTTCTGCCACAGAAATCGCATTGCCCCATGCCGTAACCCATTTTTCACTCATATTTCTCTCTCCTGCTTTCCTGAGAGCCTGTTTCATTCCGCAAAAATGCGAAACAGGCTCTTGTCTATTCTCATGATTGTAATTGTGTCCTTTGGTATTATAGCACATGGGGACTTGGAATACAAGGCGTTTTTGAGAAATCCCTGCATATGTCAATTAAAATCCAAACAAAAAAGATTGACTATATAGACATAATATGATATAATTATGTTGTAAAATCTGTTGTTTCAAAGGAGGCACTTTTATGGAATCGGATGAAAGAAGAGAAATCATTAAAATATACTGGCAGCAGTATCTGCTTTTGGAAAAGCGAATGATCGAACTGTCAGATTATGTTGCCATTGACAGAAAAAATTATGCGACTTTTTCCAACCAATTTATCTCCATGTATTTGATTATCTGTAGTGAAATCGACTCTGTAGCAGATGAATACTGCAAACGGTTTCTGGAACAGGACAAGAAAAACACTTTCGGCATTACAAACAAGATCAATCTGATTCTCCATGAATATCCAAAATTACAGGACTGGAGATGTCAAACTAAATTCCCATACGGAGAGATCGACCTTGTTCCGTTTAAGAAATTCAAGGACAACGAATCCTCTGATTGGTGGAAATCGTACAATAGCGTTAAGCACAACCGAACGGAAAAAGATGAAAGCGGCATTTATCATTATCAAAAAGCCAATCTAAAAAATATTCTCCATGCACTTTCTGCACTGTATCTGCTAATTAACATGGTACAAAAAGATATGGGTGTGAATGACATCCTGGAATCCAACTTATTTGAAATTCACTTTAATCAATAACCATCCACCCAAAACCCACCCTGCATTACAAAAACGCAGGACGGGTTTCACAGGTTATGACCATTACAGCTTTGCTGCCAGTTCTCTCTGTACATTCTGATCGGGAATGTTGACAATGCCGTAATCCTTTTCTTTATAGTTCCAGTACGCTCTGCCGATGCCGTACTTGTCAAACACAGCACAGATATCCGACGCCCAGTTGATCTTCGACACGTTGTCTGCCAGGTCGATGACGCCGTATTCGCCGCAGTACAGCGGAATATCACGCTCTTCTGCGATTTTCAGCGCCGGCTGGAACAGTGCCTCAAAGAACGCCGGGCCGACCTCCGGCAGATCTCCCTCAAAGATCGCACCGGCAAGCTCCTGCGAAAGCATCTTGCTGGATTCCCGGTAATTCTCAATGGTGTTGGGATATGCGATCCGGAAATCCGACGGCATTCCATCCACCCAGTACGCACCCTGGTGGGTAAAGATCAGCGGCTCATAGCTGTGGAATGTGTATGCCACCTTCGGGTCATTCACCTCTGCCAGCATCGGCACACTCAGAACATTGTTGTACATCACGCCGCCAAAGATGATCCAGCTTTCCGGTGCAAATACCCGGATCTCTGCGATAGCGTGCAGTGCGATCTGATTCCACGCCTCAGCGACCTCCGGCTCAATGATCTCGTTGAGCAGTTCGAATGCCACCAGTTCCGGCGCACCGCCGTATCTTGCCGCAAGAATTTTCCAGAGCGTATAGAACCGTTCCTGCAGTGCAGCATCCCGGAAGAAAACGGTTTTATCTGTTTTGTCCAGCGGATCGAAGGAATATCCATAGGTCTTGTGCAGATCCAGGATCATCCGGATGCCGTGGGTTCTGCACCAGGTCACGCAGTTGTCCAGATAGCTGTACCCCTCTGTTTTGGGTGTTCCGTCCTCTTCCTCCAGCAGTGTGTAATCCACCGGCACACGAACATGATCCAATCCCAGAGATGCAATGTAGGCAATGTCCTCTTCTGTGATAAAATTGTCATAGTGTGCTTTTGAGGTGTCCGCTGTCTGAGACAGCCAGCCGCCTAAGTTTACGCCGTGCATATAGCCATTCAGTGTACGCATTTTCTTTTTTCCTTTCCCTGTCTGTATTCCAGAACCTGTTTCTCAGAATCTGCCTTTTCCAAACACAGATAAATGTTTGGAAAAGTGGATTCTCTTATCTGATAGCTTTATTATATCTGTTTTCGGCGCTTTATGATATATGATTTGTTGATTTTTTCGCAGATATGTTGTATAATTGCAATTGAGGTGATAAAAATGAGCATTGACCACGATCTGCATCAGATGCTGTTCCAGCAGCGTGAAGCACAGACACAGCATCTGGAATACAATCAGGAATTTCAATATTATAATGCCATTGCATCCGGCGATATCGAAAACGTTTCCCGTTATTTTATGAAAGAAGATGACCAGGCATACAGCGGCGACGAATACGGCAAGCTTTCCGGAGACAGTCTGCGCAACGCAAGGTATCACTTTGTGGTAGCTGTCGCACTCATCACACGCATCTGCGTGGAACACGGCATGGAACGGGAAACCGCCTATACCCTCAGCGACATCTTCATCCAAAAGATGGATCATCTGCAAACAGTCTCCCAGGTTGCCGCACTGCACAACACGATGGTAGTCGATTTCACCAAGCGAATGCAGAAACAGAAAAAGGAAAACGCCTACTCCATTTACGTTATGAGAGCCATTGAGTACATCTCTGCCCATCTCCATGACAAACTGCAAATTGCAGAAATCGCAAAGGCGGTCTCCATCCACCGGGGATATCTCTCCACCCTTTTCTATCGGGAAACCGGAATACAGCTGCATTCCTACATTATGTCCCAGAAGATACAGGCGGCACAGCTTATCACTACATCTGATATGCCCTACTCTGAGATCGCAAGCTATTTCAGTTTTTCCTCGCAGAGCCATTTTATCCAATGTTTCCGCAATGAGACCGGATACACGCCAAGGCAATACCGTATCCTGTTTTATCATTCCAGCGAGGTATAAAATCACAATTGCCTTGCCAGCAGCAAAATTATGCCCGACAGATGCTAAAAAGCACCGTGCAAAGCCAATTTCCAAGCTTTACACGGTGTTGTTTTTTGGTATAATTTTATGTGCTATGCGCATTCTATCGTTCCACGGCGTTTCATCCAGAAAAATGCGCCGAGGCAGATCACCACAGACAGCAGCGACCCTGCCGGTGCAGCCAGACCCATGGGAAACAGCGTCTCCGGGAACATCCTGGACGCCAGATAAGACCCCGGCACACGGAGCAGCACGATCGCCGCCATATTGTGGAGAAATCCGATGTAGGACTTCCCGTATGCTGCAAAATAACCGCTGAAACTAAAGTGAATGCCAGCAAAAATGGTGTCAATGATGTAGCCACGCATATACTGACATCCCAGCGCCACTACAGCGGCATCCGGCGTAAACAGCTGCATGACCGGCTGCACTGCCAGTTCCATGAGAATGGTTATCACGATTCCATAGGCGGTCGTCAGAATCGTGGCATACCGCAGTGTCTGCGAGGCACGCTTATGCTTTCCGGCACCGATATTCTGCGCCGACAGCGCCGAGACTGTCGCCAGCATAGAGGACGGCACAATAAACAAAGCGCTGATGATCTTTTCCACGATTCCCACCGCAGCTGCATCGTCCAGTCCACGGTGATTGGCGATCACGGTAATCAGCAGAAAGGCGATCTGAATGCAGCCATCCTGTACCGCAACCGGAAAGCCGATCTTCAGAATCTGCCCCATCATCATACGATCCGGGCGAAAATCGGAGTGTTTCAGAGACAGTCCCGTATTTTTCCGGAGAATCACGGCAAGAGAAATCACCACGCTAATAGTCTGGGACAGCGTAGTCCCCAGCGCCGCACCGGCAGCGCCCATTTTCCATGCGCCCAGGAACAGATAATCCAGCCCGATATTTGCCGCACAGGCGATTGCGATAAAGTACATGGGGCTTTTGGAATCTCCCATGCCACGGAAAATGGCGCTAATAATATTATAGGCTGTGATAAACGGGATTCCCAAAAATCAGATGACCAGATACTGCACCGTTTCTGCCACAGCCTCTTCCGGCGTGCCGATCAGAATGACAATAGGTCTCGCCAGGCATAACAGAACCGCCATCAACGCAGCCGCCAAAACCATAAACAACGTCACCGTATTTCCAACGGCCAGTACCACAGATCCTGCCATAAACAGCGCGACTGTGTTGCCAATGAGCCGCGCCGCACGAGGTTTGTTCTCTGCGCCCACGGCCCGGCCAATAGTGACCGTTGCTCCCATGGCAAGGCCCACGATCATCACAGTGATCATATGCATCACCTGACTGCCAATGGACACCGCCGTTGTGCTGACCACACCTTCAAACTGCCCGATGATGAACAGATCTGCCATGCCGTACAGCGTCTGCAAAAAATAGGACAGCAAATACGGCAGTGCAAATACCAGAACGGTTTTCGGAACACTCCCTGTTGTCAAATTTTGTTTCATGTTTGTCCCTTTCAGAATATAAAATAGAACTTGTCTTTTACATTGCAATCCACTCCCTCCGCATGGAGAGAGACCAGCAACGGTCATGCTGCCGTCTGCGTTAACTGTGTTTCAATCCACTCTCTCCAAACAGAGAGAGACATTTATCTGTACAAACCAGGCATTCCCAAGTTTCCCAAAACGA
>OODO01001126.1_pt1 | contig 19905 bp, 23 predicted proteins | sample 1671261 | NCBI WGS metagenome assembly OODO01 (sample SAMN06348138, study PRJEB24527) | human gut metagenome | biome: human gut; feature: ankylosing spondylitis patient; material: feces | host: Homo sapiens | place: China | collected 2015-10 | reverse complement strand
CTGTACAATCATGCTTTTCTGCGCCTGGCGGAAGATCTCATTCAGCCGTACGGTGGGCAGAACGTCTGCCTGCAAGATCTCCCCCAGCACACTGCCGGGGCCAACGCTGGGCAGCTGGTCGGCATCACCTACCATAATAATGCGGCAGTGGTAACGCGCGGCGGCCAACAACGCCTGGAACAGCTTGGCATCTACCATACTCATCTCATCCAGAATGATAACGTCAAACGGGAGAAGATTCTTTTCATTATGAATAAAACGCACGCTGCCGGTAGAATAGTCCACTTCCAGCAATCGGTGGATGGTGGAAGCGCTGTGGCCGGTCAGCTCGGTCAGCCGCTTGGCGGCGCGGCCGGTGGGGGCACACAGGGCAACCCGGTCATAAATACCTTCATACAAATTCAGAATCGCTTTGACCGTTGTGGTTTTGCCGGTACCGGGACCGCCGGTCAAAACCATTACGCGGGAAGAGAGTGCTAAGCGGATTGCTTCCCGCTGCAAAGGGGCATATTCAAAACCTTGGGTCAATTCCAAAACGCGGATATCGCTTTCCAGCGTTTTGGGGCCTTCTGTCGGGAATGTGGCAAGCTCCCCCAGCCGCGCAGCAATATCCTGCTCTGCGCTGAGCAGATCTGGCAGGTAAATATATTTCGTTCCGTCAAAGGTGCAGGCGCGCATTTCGTCATGCTCCAACAGGCTTTGCAGCCCGGCCTTTACGGCATCCGGCTCCACCCGAATAAAGCGCGCAGTGCTTTCGATCAGCTTATCTGCGGGCAGGCAGGTGTGGCCGTTGTTGGCGTTGTGGCGCAAAGCGTACAAAAGCCCGGCGGCAATGCGCAGGTCGCTGCCCTGCCCTACCTGCAGCTGGGCGGCGATACCATCGACCTGGCTGAATTTCAGGTTCAGCGGCTCCCCGCACAGCATGTAGGGGTTCTTTTTCAGTGCTTCTACCGTGGCGGGGCCAAACGCGCGGTAGGCTGTAACAGCCATCTGGGCGGAAAGCCCAAACTTGGCCATCCAGGCAACCACTTCCCGCACACCGTACATACGTCGGAACTCGTTGGAGATGGCGGCGGCCTTTTGCGGGGTGATACCTTTTAGCTCACAGAGTTTGTCCGGCGTTTCGGAGATGACGTTCAATGTATGCGCCCCAAATTTTGCCACAATCTTTTTTGCTGTGGAAGGCCCGATATAGGGCAATACCCCACTGGAAAGGTAGCTCAGCAAAGCCGCGGTATCCTGCGGCAGGCTGGCCTCACAGGTTTCGGCACGGAACTGTTCGCCATAGCTGGGGTGGTTGACCATATAGCCATACGCCGTAATGGACATACCGTTATCCACGCTGCCCACGTTGCCTGCCACAACAATATCGGTGCCACCGGCATCCACTTCAAACACGGCATAACCGGTATCCGGGTTTTCGTATATCACATGCTCAACAACGCCCTCTAATTTGAGCATCTCAGCAGTTTGTGTTGTACTATTTGTCTGTAAAGTATCCGTGCTTGCCACCTCCTTCCGGGTGCAAATGGGGTAAAAACCGTTCAATACACAATTTTTTATTTTATATTATAGCCTATTTGTATCTCTTTGGCAATTTTTTTGACAACTTCCCCTTGTAGCTGATATAATAAATGTCCTTTTGCGGTTTTGAAGTGAGTGCAAAAAGAAGGCGCTGGGCAAGGAGGCGAAGCTGGAATAAAATTGCATGGATCGAATTTTCTGGCAGCGGCAAGTCCACAGTGGCGCGGACGCTGAGGTAGGAATACGCGGTGTAAATGCCTTGCAGCTTGACTGCGTACAGCATATACTGGGCAGGCAGGTACGCCCGCTGGAAGAAAAGCGGACAGCCGTACCCGCAGGCAAACTGAAAAAATCGCCAGGTTTTTGCGCAGTGCCCGAGGAAGTGCGTGTGATCAAAAAAGCAGGGAGAATTGGATGAATTTTACCGGGAAACGGGAATGCGGACAGAGCAGACTTTGCAGCAAAAGCGTTAACATATGTTTGCACAGGAGCAAACAACGGGAAAAATAAGAGCAATTTATACATCAATGGTAAAAAATGTTTTGAGAAATTGTTATCACTTGTGGAAGGGATGCAAACAAAATTGTGTATTTTGCCAAAAATCAAGACATTTCGATGTACGGTTGAAACACACCTGAATTTGTGCTAAAATCGTGTTAGCTATCTGTGGCCAAATTGCCGTAAAGCACAACTACTTTACATAAACACGCGTGCTAAGATTTTGCATGTGGGGCAGCTGCGGGCCCCAATTGTAAGAGTGGTGCTTTGCGTCAAAAAGCCGACCGAAGCGGCAGACCTGGCCAACCATCTTTGACTGGAAAACAGGAATTAAGAGATTAGAGAGGTGCCTTTTGTGGATAATGAAGAAAATGAAGTAATTGACCTAACAGAAATTTTAAGTGCGGTTCGCCAGCATCTTCTTAAACTGATTTTTGTAACTTTGGCTGCTGCGCTGGTTGGCTTTACGGCGTCTAAGTTTTTGATGACCCCAAAGTATGATTCTTCTGCCCTGATGATTGTCAATACCCGGCAGGATGTCAACGCCAATGTTACCAGTGACCAGATCAATTCTGCAACCAAGCTGGTTTCTACTTACAGCATTATTATCAAGAGTGATACGGTTCTGCAGCAGGTTATTGATAACCTGGGCCTGAACCTGACTTATGCTCAGCTGAACAAGCGCGTTACCGTAGCAGCTGTGGACGATACCCAGGTTATGAAGATCACTGTGCAGAGCGACAGCCCGGAATGGGCACGGCAGGTGTGTGAACAGATCATTACAGTGGCTCCGGATGTGATCAAGGAGGCTGTTGAAGCGGGTTCCGTCAAAGTGATCTCCAATGCTTCTTTGGCAACGGAGCCGGTTTCCCCCAACATTAAGAAGAACACGATGTTGGCCGCAGCGGTTGGTTTTGTTCTGGTCATTGGTATTATTGTGCTGCAGGTTTTGCTGGACAATAAGATCAACACGGAGGAAGATGTTACCAAGTATCTGGATATGACTGTTCTGGGCGTGATCCCGCAGTATGATCAGGGAGGTAAAAAGGAATGAGTAAAAAGCGTGAACATCATAAGCTGTTTATGGTTGGCTCAGATGCACCGTTCCAGTTTACAGAAGCTTACAAGTCTCTGCGAACCAACCTGGAGTTTCTTGCCGCAACCAGCGATTGCAAGACTATCCTGATTACCTCCTCTGTCCCCGGCGAAGGGAAGAGCAACGTCGCAGTAAACCTTGCGATTACCCTGGCAGACAGTGGCAAGCGTGTGGTGCTGGTTGACTGCGATATGCGTAAGTCTACCATCTCCCGCTACCTGCATATTCCGCGTGATCATATCGGCATTACCAACACCATTACGGGCAAGGACCGTACCCAACTGGCCAATGCACTGGTCAACTTCAAAGACCTGGGCATTGTGGTGCTACCTGTTGGCACCATCCCCCCGAACCCATCGGAATTGTTGGCAACGAAGGCGATGGAAAATACCTTTGAGGCCCTGAAGCAGGTATACGATTATATTATTGTAGATACGCCGCCGGTTTCTGTTGTTACCGATGCTGCAGTATTGTGCAAGTATGTGGATGGGGCATTGCTGGTTGTACGCCCGGGTGTTACCACCATTGAAGGTGCCCAGCTGAGCAAGAAAAACCTGGAAGCTGTGAATGCCCGCATCCTTGGCGTAGTACTGAACGGATATGATGTTAAAAAGACCGGTAAGAAGGATGGCTACTACTATTCTTATGCTTACGGGTACAGCAATGACGATGCAGCTGGAAAGAAGAGCCGGAGTAAGGCATAATGAGTTCGCAACTGGTTGATCTCCATTGTCATATTTTGCCTGGCATTGATGACGGTGCCAAAAACCTGGATGTTTCCATGTCCTTGATCCAGAAAGAAATGGAAGATGGGGTTGTTGGCATTGTGTTCACACCGCACTTCCATTATGAGCGCATTACGCTGGATGCTTTTGTGCAGCAGCGCAAAATGGCTTATCGCAGCGTTGTGGCGCAGCTGGCAGAACGCAAACTTCCCCTTGCCGTCAAATTGGGTGCAGAGGTCTATTTTACCACAGCTTTGGCCAGCCTGGATCTTTCCAAATTGGCATTTGCAGGGTCGCGGTATATCTTGATTGAATTCCCGACCAGCATCCATCCCGGTGGAATTGAGGATACCCTGTTTGCGGTACAAAACCGTGGGTATACTCCCATTTTGGCCCATGTGGAGCGCTACCCCTATGTTACCGAGGATCCTACCCTGCTGTACCGCTGGGTCAGCTCCGGCGCATTGGCGCAGATCAATGCTTCGGGTTTGGTGCGCGGTGGACATACGGCCAAATGGCTGCACAAACTGCTGGATTGGAACTTAGTTCATCTGATGTGTTCTGACTGCCATTCTGTTACAACCCGCCCGCCAAACCTGAAAGACGGGATGGCACAGATAAGCAGTTCAACGGCAAAACTTTTACAGAAAAATGCCATTGATGTCTACCTGAACAAAGAAATTTCCATCAAAGAACCAATTGAGCCAAAATTCCGCTTTGGACGCTGGGTATAATAGGCTTGCAAGTTACGGTTTGCTGCCCTACTATATTCCGGGGCCATCATGCGTGGCAGAAAGCCCGTTTCACATGCCGCAAAGGGAACGGTCTTTCTTCGTGCTTTTGCGGCTTTTAATTGTATCATGAACCATTCTACATCAAAAATACTGCATACTCTGGATGCTTTTCTGGACTTTTTCCTGCTGTTGGGAGCGTATGAGGTTTCCAGCCTGCTACGTATGCACAGCCCCTGGGGTGAAGCGTTCTGGTGGGTCGATGTTGCCCGCTTCCGCCCGCTGGCACTTGTATACGCAGCGGCAATCATTCTGATTTATATTGCACAGGGTGAATACCGCACTTTTAAGCGGCGCGGCTTAGTGAGAGAACTGGCAAAAGCCCTTTTGGGAAACCTGGGCGGCTTTGCGCTGGCAGCAACCATTTTGTATGTATTCCACCTTTCGCAGTTTTCCCGCCTGCTGCTTGTTTACTATTACCTGCTGTCCAGCGTGGTCATTACGATCAAGCGGTTATTGCTGCACCGGATCAGCCTTTGGTATGCAAAGCGGCGCCATATTATAGCCCGCGTTTTGCTGGTCGGCAATGGAAACCTGGCATTACGCTATTATAATGATGTTGTAAAGGGCAAGGATGTATCGGCAGAGTATGCCGGCTATGCAGCGCAGAACCCGGTAGTGGAACTGCCGAATTACCTTGGCACAGTAGCCGATCTGCATAAGATTCTGGAAAGTACCCGGATTACCCATATTGTAATTGCGGAGGAAACCCAGAACCGCAGCGAGTTGCTGCAGATCACCGCGATTGCAGAAAATTACGGCATTAAGGTCAGTGTAATTCCGGTCTATTCGGACTTTCTCTCTTCCCGCACAATGGATAATACCGTAAACGGGTTGTATGTGATCGACCTGAAAATGCAGGAAACCTGCGATATTATGGGTGTGAACATTGTGGTAACGGACATGGACAAAACCATGACGCTGCTGGAAAGCCAGCTGGAACAATGGCGTGGGAAATATATCTGCGTGGCCAATGTACATACCACCGTAACGGCGCACGAGGATGCCGAGTACCGCTATATTCAGAACCATGCGGTCATGGCGCTGCCGGACGGCGGTCCCCTTTCGCAGTTCAGCCGCAGGCAGGGGTATGCTGCTGCGCAGCGCGTTACGGGGCCGGATTTGATGAAGCAGGTTTTGGCGGTCAGCGCAGAAAAAGGCTGGCGGCACTATTTTTATGGCTCTACCCCGGAAACGTTGCAGTTGCTGCGCAAAAAGGTGGAAGAACGCTACCCTGGTGTTGTGATTTCCGGTATGATGTCGCCACCGTTCCGCGAGATGACCCCGCAGGAGGACGCTCAGGCGGTAGCGGAAATCAACGCAACAAAGCCGGACTTTGTGTGGGTTGGCCTTGGTGCCCCCAAACAGGAACGCTGGATGGCCGCCCATGAGGATCGCGTACAAGCCTTGATGATCGGCGTTGGTGCGGCGTTTGACTATGAGGCGGGCAACATTAAGCGTGCGCCCATGTGGATGCAGAAGCACAACCTGGAATGGCTTTACCGATTGATGCAGGACCCGAAGCGCCTGTTCCACCGCTACCTGAAAACAAATGTAAAATATCTTTTGTGGACCTGGCGCAGCGGCGAATAGCGGAAAAGATAAAACAATAGCAAAAATACCATGCTGTACATTGGAAGGAGGAACCGGCCCCGGTTCCTTGCCCGATGTGCGGCATTTTTTATGGCTTTGGGGCGCCGACCGACAATCTGATTCTATGCAGAATAAGCGAACAGATTCCGGCTGTGCGACAAATCAGAATCGAAGAATCTCGACTTTTTTCTCAAGCCCCCTACCTATTTGCCGGGAGCTATGGTATAATATCTGTATATGCTGTTATATATGCAAATTTAGATGTTTGGAAAGGAGCTACCACATGCAGCAGGAAACTGTCATTGTGTTGGACTTTGGTGGCCAGTATAACCAGCTGATCGCCCGCCGTGTCCGTGAATGCAACGTTTATTGCGAAATTTATTCTTACCGTACTGACCTGGCCAAAATCAAGGCCAAAAATCCGAAGGGCATTATCTTTACCGGTGGTCCCAACAGCGCTTACCTGCCGGATTCCCCTACCATCGATCCCGAAATATATACTTGGGGTGTTCCGGTACTGGGCATCTGCTATGGCAGCCAGCTGATGATGCATATGCTGGGCGGTAAGGTTTGCAAGGCTCCGGAACGCGAATATGGCAAGACGGTTGTGGATCTGGATACCACCAGCCCGCTGTTTGACGGCCTGCCGAACCAGAATGTTTGCTGGATGAGCCATAATGACTATATCGAGCAGGCTGCCCCCGGCTTTGATATTATTGCCCACACCCCCAACTGCCCGGTTGCCGCTGCACAGGATGCCGCCCGCGGCCTGTACTGTGTGCAGTTCCACCCGGAAGTGTTGCATACCGAAAACGGTACTAAGATTCTGCATAACTTTGTTTACAAAGTTTGCGGCTGTGCCGGTACCTGGAAGATGGACTCCTTTGTGGAGCATAGCGTGAACGCCTTGCGCGAGAAGATCGGCAATGGCAAGGTGCTGTGCGCTCTTTCCGGCGGTGTGGATTCCAGCGTATGTGCTGCCATGCTGGCAAAGGCCATTGGTAAGCAGTTAACCTGCGTGTTTGTTGACCACGGCCTGCTGCGCAAGAACGAACGTGAGCAGGTTTGCGAAGTGTTCGGCGAGGGCGGCCAGTTCGACATCAACTTTGTCTGCGTGGACGCCCGCGAACGCTTTTACAGCAAGCTGGCCGGTGTTACCGAGCCGGAGCGCAAGCGTAAAATCATTGGCGAAGAGTTCATCCGTGTGTTTGAGGACGAGGCCAAGAAGATCGGTGCTGTAGACTTTTTGGCACAGGGCACCATCTACCCGGACGTTGTGGAAAGCGGCCTGGGCGGTGAATCTGCTACCATCAAGAGCCACCACAATGTTGGCGGCTTGCCGGATTATGTAGACTTTAAGGAAATTGTGGAGCCGCTGCGCGACCTGTTCAAGGATGAAGTCCGCCAGGCTGGCCGTGAACTGGGCTTGCCTGAATATTTGGTCGCCCGCCAGCCGTTCCCCGGCCCCGGCCTTGCCATCCGCATTATCGGCGATATCACCCAGGAAAAGGTTGCCATTGTACAGGATGCTGATGCAATCTGGCGCGAGGAAGTGGATAAGCTGCCCGCCGCTCAGCGCCCCAGCCAGTATTTTGCTGCGCTGACCAACATGCGCAGCGTTGGTGTTATGGGTGATGAGCGCACCTATGATTACGCCATCGCCCTGCGCGCTGTGACCACGACCGACTTTATGACCGCGGAAGTTACCCTGCTGCCCACCGAAACCATTACCACCGCAGCAAACCGCATCGTAAACGAAGTAAAGCATATCAACCGTGTTCTGTTCGACTATACCACCAAGCCGCCAGCAACGATCGAGTTTGAATAATTTGAAATGCTTTAAAAATCCAGTGTTTATGCGGGTTTGAGGCACTTCAAGAAGTCTTTTGATAACGGTTGCATGAGAGCTATTATTCTTGTAAGCCAGTGTTTTTGGGGTTAGAGAATGATTGACAGGTGGTTGTGCAACAAATAAATCCATATTATTTATTTAGAAAGCCCTTAGCTGTGGGTAAAACTCATAGCTAAGGGCTTTTTGTCGTCTTTATTTATCTGGTTTGAGCTGGTCTTGGAACATTAGACCAGCGCGTCGCTAAGTGCCTGCAATGGTACTTTCGCCCAGATTTGCGTGGTATCAAACTCCGGGTAATGGTAACGCCACTTATCGTATTTGTCTTTACTGATTTCCTCGGAAGATAGCTTGTCAGCCTGCTCTTTCCAGGCATACAGCATTTTCCGGAGTTCGTGAGCGGTCTTTGCCTTTGGAAGTATCGACTTTCAGACAGATTTCTCCGTCTGATTTACTAACAGTCAGACCGTACAAATCTTCAAGGGTATGTGCTGATCAATGCGCTGCAAGCCCGCGGCGCGGCGACGGAATCCCTGATCGTCAATATCTCCCGTCAGGGGCTGATCTACATTCCGTCTATGTTCATCCTTGGGGCGATCTTTCACGAAACAGGACTGATCTGGGCACAGCCTGTGGCGGATGTCTTGTCTCTGCTGTTGGCTATTGGGCTGTATTTCCGCATGTCGGGTAAAGGGAACGATGAAGTTCAAAAGGGTTTGGGACTATCCCAAAAGTCATAATTCCCGGCTAAGCCGGAGGCTTGAGTAAGCCCTAGAAGGGCTTTATACCGGCACGCATTTCAAGATGCACCGAAAAATTCCTTCACTTGCATCACTCGTACCGCTGCCCACAAGTGGGCAAAACTACATTTACTGCATGCTACAGCAAATCCGACTTTTAATCACAGTTCGCTTCGCTCATTGCTGTAAATGCTAAAGCTTACAATAAAAAGTTCCTGAAACCATACAGCAACCTGCTGCGATTTCAGGAACTTTTTATTTGTGATTTATTCGGCCGGGAGCGGATTAATCAAAACTGAGCACGCGCAGCAACATTGCTGCGCACCAAAGCACGTTTCAGGCGGGCCTGGGCAAGTTCCAGCTCACGGGCATCCAGGTTTTTCTGGGCCAGCAATTCCTCGGCGCGGGCTTTGCTGCGCTCAGCACGTTCTTTGTCAATGGAATCGGCCCATTCAAAGGTGGTGGCCAGCAGGCGGCATTCGCCGCCAAACATGCTCAACATACCGCCCATACAGGCGGCGCTGCGCTGGGTGCCATCCTCCAATGTGATGTGGGCCTCCCCCATGCCAAGGGCAGTGCAATAATCGATGTGACGGGCCATCAACTGAACCTGCCCGGTGATGGTCCGGCAGGACACCGACTGTACCTGCCCATCAAAAGCAGTGCCGTCCGGCGTCATGATTTTAAGTGGGAAACTGGACATGGTCCTGCCTCCTTACTGCTGCTTGGCCTTAGCCAGAACGTCATCAATCGTACCGGCAAACAGGAAGCAGCTTTCGGGGATGGAATCACATTCGCCGTTCAAAATCATCTTGAAGCCGCGCAGGGTTTCTTTCAACGGCACATACTGGCCGGGCATACCGGTAAACTGCTCCGCAACATGGAACGACTGTGAAAGGAAACGCTGTACCTTACGGGCGCGGTTGACGGTAATCTTATCGTCCTCCGAAAGTTCATCCATGCCCATGATGGCAATGATATCCTGCAGTTCCTTATAGCGCTGTAAAACCTGCTGCACGGCGCGGGCAATCTGGTAATGCTCCTGCCCGACAACTTCCGGGGCCAGAATGCGGGAAGTAGAATCCAGCGGGTCGACAGCCGGATAAATGCCCTGAGAAGCAATATCACGGCTCAGAACCGTGGTAGCATCCAGATGGGTGAAGGTCGTGGCGGGGGCCGGGTCGGTCAAGTCGTCCGCAGGTACATAAACAGCCTGAACAGAAGTGATAGAACCCTTGCGGGTGGAAGTAATACGTTCCTGCAGTGCACCCATTTCCGTTGCCAGCGTGGGCTGATAGCCAACGGCAGAGGGCATACGACCCAGCAGTGCCGAAACTTCGGAGCCGGCCTGGGTAAAGCGGAAGATGTTATCAATGAACAGCAGAACATCCTGATGCTTGACATCGCGGAAGTACTCCGCCATGGTCAGACCGGACAGCGCCACGCGCATACGGGCTCCCGGCGGTTCATTCATCTGGCCATAGACCAGCGCAGTCTTGCTCAAAACGCCGCTTTCGGCCATTTCGCCGTAAAGATCGTTGCCCTCACGGGTGCGTTCGCCAACGCCGGTAAAAACAGAATAGCCGTTATGGGCGGTAGCGATGTTATAAATCAGTTCCTGAATCAGCACGGTTTTGCCGACACCGGCACCACCGAACAGACCGATTTTGCCGCCCTTTGCATAGGGGCAGATCAGGTCAACGACCTTGATGCCGGTTTCCAGCAGTTCAGTCGAAGATTCCTGTTCATCGAAAGCAGGGGCCGGGCGGTGGATGGGCCAATGCTCTACCCCGGTGGGGGCAGGCTGTTCATCAACCGGTTCACCCAGCAGGTTGAACACACGGCCAAGGCACGCATCGCCAACGGGGACCTTGATCGGCCCGCCGGTATCCACGGCTTCGGCACCGCGCACAAGGCCATCGGTGGCGGCCATAGCAATGCAGCGCACCACGTTATCGCCAATATGCTGGGCAACTTCTACAATCAGCGGTTTGCCGTTGTTCTGCAGTTCAATCGCATTCAGCAGTTCCGGCAGCTCGCCGTCGGCAAAGCGGATATCCAAAACAGGTCCCATGACCTGCACGACCTTACCGATGTGTTTTTCTGGCATTGCACACACTCCTTTGAGTGAATTTTTAGCGTGCTGTCGGGCTTGTTTCCGGGTGTGTCTGAAAAAACTCTCAGCACTGTTGCATCAGATATTGCCCAAAGGCATACCTGAAGGCAAAGAAATCGGATAAAATTTCGGCTTTTCTGGTGCGCCCTAACTTTCAGCATCTGCACCGGCCACTATTTCAGTGATTTCCTGCGTGATTGCTGCCTGACGGGCGCGGTTATAATAAAGGTTCAAATGCTCGATCATTTCGCCAGCGTTCTTGGTGGCAGAGTCCATGGCGGTGCGGCGTGCACCCTGTTCACTGGCAACACTTTCACACAAAGCGCCATACACAACCCCGGCCAAGTATTCCGGGATAATGGCATCAAACACGGCGGCGCTGTCTGGCTCATAGAGCATCAGACTTTGATGCTCGTGGCCCGGCTCCGGCGGTTCGGCATCAAACGGGAGAACCGGCAGAATGATTGCAGTTTGGGTCAGCATGGAAATAAACTGGGTAAAGGCAATGCGAATTTCATCAAAAGCGCCTTCCAGAAACTTCTGGCACACAAGGCGGGAAATTTCAAAGCAGTCGCTGACCGAAATATCCCCTGCGGTGGCAAAAGAATCCGTCAGAATCCGGATCTTGTGGCGCTCAAAGTATTCCACTGCCTTTTTGCCGATGGGCAGCACACAATATTCCCGCCCTTCAGCATCCGCTTCCACGGCTTTTAAGATGTTGCTGTTATAGCCGCCCGCAAGGCCGCGATCACCTGCAATTACAATGTACAGGCAGCACTTTTTCTCGCATTTGGCCAGATATGGGCTATTGAACTCAGAATCCGCAGCCGCAATATCAAACAGCGTGGCATAAAGCGTTTCGAAATAGGGACGGCTGTTTTCCACCCGTTCCTTGGCGCGCCGCAGCTTGCTGGACGCTACCAGCTCCATGGCTTTGGTAATCTGCATGGTGCTTTCCACGCTTTTGATGCGCAGTTTGATTTCTTTCATGGAACCAGCCACCGGCAGCACCCCCTTTGGCGTATTTTGTGATTATCCGGCATTTTTGATAAAGTCTGCCGTGAATGCGGCGAGCACATCTTTCATCTGCTGTTCGGTATCCTGCTTCATATCGCCTGTGGTGCGGATGGCTTCCATCACACCGCCAGCGGTTACATTTTCATCAAGGTACTGATACAGCGCGCTTTCGTACGCGGCGATATCCTTTACGGCAATGTCTTTCAGGTAGCCGTGGACTGTTGCATACAAAATGGCAACCTGCTTTTCTACCGGGATTGGGCTGTTGCGGTCCTGCTTTAGGATTTCCACAATGCGCTCGCCCTGTGCCAGACGAGATTTGGTGTCGGCATCCAGGTCGGAGCCAAACTGGGCAAAGCCCTGCAGCTCGCGGTACTGGGAGTAAACCAGTTTTAAGGTACCGGCAACCTTTTTCATCGCCTTGATCTGCGCATTGCCGCCGACACGGGAAACAGAAATGCCGGGGTTGACAGCCGGGCGGATGCCGGAATGGAACAGCTCGGTTTCCAGGAAGATCTGGCCGTCGGTAATGGAGATGACGTTGGTTGGAATATAAGCGGAAACGTCACCAGCCTGCGTTTCAATAATGGGCAGAGCTGTCAGCGAGCCGCCGCCCTTTGCATCGCTCAATTTGGCGGCACGTTCCAACAAACGACTGTGCAGGTAGAAAACATCGCCGGGGTAAGCTTCACGTCCCGGCGGACGGCGGATCAGCAGCGACAGAGCACGGTAGGCAACCGCATGTTTGGAAAGGTCATCATAGATAATAAGCACATGCTTACCCTGATACATAAAGTATTCGCCCATGGCGCAGCCGGCATAAGGCGCAATATACTGCAGGGGCGAAAGCTCCGAAGCTGTGGCGCACACTACAGTGGTGTAAGCCATGGCTCCGTTTTTCTCGAGGTTTTCAACCAGAGAGGCCACAGTAGAACGCTTTTGGCCAATAGCAACATAGATGCAAAGGACATCTTTGCCTTTTTGGTTGATGATCGTATCCGTAGCAATCACGGTCTTACCGGTCTGGCGGTCGCCGATAATCAGCTCACGCTGGCCGCGGCCAATGGGAATCATTGAGTCAATGGCCTTGATGCCGGTCTGCAAAGGCTGCTTGACGGGCTGACGGTCCAGGATGCCGGGTGCCGGGGATTCAATGGCGCGATAGTCGGCAGCATCAATCGGGCCTTTGTCATCAATAGGCTGGCCCAGGGCGTTGACAACGCGGCCAATCAGAGCATCACCGACCGGAACCGACACAACTTTGCCGGTGCGGCGGATGGTACCGCCTTCTTTGATGCCGCTGTCATCGCCAAGCAAAACGATTGATACGCTGTTTTCTTCCAGATTCTGCGCCATACCATAGGTTCCGCTATCAAACTGCACCAGCTCACCGGCCATACAGTTATCAAGGCCGGCGGCGCGGGCAATGCCATCGCCTACCATCGTAACAGTACCGGTCTCCGTCTGCTCAATGGCATTCTGGTAGTATTTGATCTGGGAACGAATAATGCGGGAAATCTGTTCAGGTTCCAGTTGCACTGTTTGGTTCACCACACAATCTATAAAATGAAGGTGGAATCCGGCGGCAGGTGCAAATCAAATCACCACACCGCTGATTTCATTGCGCAGACGTTCCAGCCGGCCCTGCACAGTGCCGTCCAGGCGGGTTCCGCCAAGATCCAGCCGCAGACCGCCCAGAACACTGGGGTCCACTTTTTCCGTCAGGGTAATGGTTTTGCCGGTTACACGCTGCAATTTTTCCTGCAGTCTGCTGCGGGCACTTTCGTCCAGTGCAACAGCAGATACTGCCGTAACTTCCAAAATGTTATGGTCCTGGTTGTATCGGTCACGGTAAGCTCTTGCGCAGGCAGGCAGTTCTGGCAGAATGCCTGCTTCGCACAAAATCTTTAAGAAGTTGACAAGATACGGATGCGCCTGCGCAAACGCCTGATCCAGCAACGCACAGCGCTCTTTTTTGGGGACGCTGGGCGTCATCAACAAGCGCAGATAGCCAGGCTCCTGCATTGCGTTGACAGCAACATCCAGCTCCGCCAGAATCCGTTCGGTCAGGCCCTCTTCCGCAGCCAGTTCATACAAACTTGTGCCATAACGCTTTCCGGTTTCGGTCATGAGGCATCCCCCACATTCCGGATAAATTCATCGATCAGGGCCTTGTGGTCCGTCTCGTTGATTTCGCGCTCAACTACCTTGCCTGCAATATCAACAGCAATGCCGCCAATTTCATTTTTTAGGTCGTTGACTGCTTTCTTGCGTTCCTGTGCAATATCAGCTTCAGCAGCGGCGCGCAGGGCGGCTGCTTCGGCACGGGCCTCGCCAACAATTTCTTCTTCGCGCTTCTGGGCGCGGGCGGTTGCCTCACGCAAAAGCGTATCGCGTTCATCCCGGATGCTTTGCAGGTGCTGCTGGTATTCCTGTTCCAACTCGGCAGCCTTCTGTTTGGCTGCATCCGCATCGGCGTACATGGTATCAATTTCCGCCTGGCGGTCATCGATCATCTTTTTGACCGGTTTAAACAGGAACTTTTTGAGCACCGCAAAGGTGATCATCATATTGCAGAAAGTGAACAGCGCTGTCCACGGGTCGATGCCAACAAAGCTTTCAAAGCCCGTCACGAGCCATTCCTCCTTTCCTTTTCGGCTATCGTATCCATCAGAAGACGAACAGTAACAACAGGGCGATAACCAGCGAATAAATGCCGGTGGATTCGGTAATGGCGCAGCCAAGGATCATGTTGGTACGCAGCAGGTTTGCCATTTCCGGCTGGCGGGCCATGCCTTCCAGCGCTTTGCCAACGGCATTACCTTCGCCAACTGCAGGGCCGATAGCGCCAAACCCGATTGCGATACCTGCACCGATTGCACAGGCGGCTTTTACGATTGCTGTTTCCATACGAGGTATCCTCCTAAATAAATAAAATTTTACGTTAACCTTCTTCAGGCGGCGGGCAGGCATTGCTGACATAAACCATCGTCAACAGGCTGAACACCAGGGCCTGCACCCCACCAGAAAATACATCGAAATAAAGGCTCATGATGCCGGGAATGCCGACTTCCAGATACGGCACCCCTGCCAAGCCCAGCAGGGACAAAATTCCGGTTGCGGCAAACACCGCACCAAAAATTTTGTAAGCCAACTTTTTCTTGCGCACACCCAAAACCAGCAGCGCCACACCACCCAAAAGAATCAAGATTCCGACCGCAATGCTTTTGCCAACCAGGCCCAAAAGAGCGGCGGAAGCCGTTGCCAGAGCGGAATAAACCAAGCTGGTCAGAACGTTGCCGCCCGCAATGTTGCCAAAGTGACGAAATGCCATTGAGATGGGCTGCGCGATTTCGGAAACGAGGTTCATCGGCGTCATAACGACAACCGGTTCAGTAAAGCCTTTCAGCCAACCGAGCACACCGTTTGCTTTAATGGAGCAAGCCCAGCAGATCACGCTTGTCATTAAGGCCCAGGTAACGGTGGTGGAAAGATCCGCTGTGGAAGAGCGGAAAATACCGGTCATTCCGATGTAGGAACCGAAAATGGAAGACAGGAACAATGCCCCGATATAAGGTATCCAATAGGAATTATGCTTGCCCATGGTGTCTTCTACCATGCCGTACAGCATAGTAACACCTTTTTCTACCAGTACCTGGCGGCGGCTGGGACGCTTTTGCAGGTTGCTGCCCAGCACAATACCGGCAATACAAAGCAGCAACATAACCGCAAACGAAGAAACCGTTGTCTGCGTGATGGGAATTCCACCAAACAAAGGGATCGTGAAATAAATCTTAGGCCCGTTCATGGCACTGCATCACCGCCTTTGGAATCTTTGCGGAAGAATTCAATCAGCTTAATGGCAGCCTGTGCAAACAGCAGCGGCAACAATGCTGCCAGCGGATCACAAACTTTGGCATGGAACAGCAGAACATAAATGACTGCCAGAATTGCCGTGCGTACAACGCTGGAACTTTGAATGCTCATGCACGCTTTTGCGGAATTATCCCCTGCCGCGGCACGGTCCAACGCGTTAGAAACGGTAATGCTTAATGCCAGAAAGTTGCCTACAGCAATCACAGTGCCCAGCAGGCCACCCAGCAATACCGCTGTGGTAAACCGCCCAACCACTGCATAGATGGCCAGCATAATGGCGGAACAACCGGCGGTTGCCAAAGCCATGCGCCCAACCTGCTGCAGAATGTCCTGATGCTTTTGCATGGATACAGGCTCCTTCCATAACAATTAGTGTTGATTGAACGAGATAGGCGGCGGCTCCTGCTTTTTTTTCGGGGCCCTGCCCTGCCGCTCAATTGTCTTTAATGAACTGCGCAGGCTGCCGATGGCAGCCACCATGCCGAGCGCGAACCCAACCAAGATGACCCAGCCGCCAAGGCCGAATTGTTTGCGTAGCCAGACAGCCCCCAAAAGAAACAGCACCGGCGGAAGCACAACCGATAAACCAAACTGTGTCAGCCAGACAAGGTGCCGTGCGGCATCATAAAGATCCTTCATATGATTTACTGTTCCCATTCTTTCGCTTTGTATCCGCGATGATTCTAGTATAAACTCTTTCTACAACAATTTCAACATAAATTTTGCATGTTTTTATATAAATTTTGTAGTCAAATAAGCAAAAAACAGACAATATTTTTCAAAATTGCAGGTTCCCCCTATGATGGAAGCAAAAAAGCTCTGCCAACAGCAAAGCTTAAAATGTGTATAATAAAAGCGCAATCGAACAAATCCGATATTTTGACCAATTAGAACGGCTATCTTTATCCAATCGGGCATTAAGTGGCTCGACCGGGATTTTCCCCAAGGCAAGAAGGCGTGTCAGACACGCACCGCCCAGAGAACAGCCATCCGGACTCATTGCTTTTCTTTGAAATTCCGTTGCTTTTTCGACATGATCGCACCTCTTTGATGCGTGCCAAATCGGCTTCCGCCTGCTGTGCCGGGGCACCGGGCGCAGAGCACCTTCTTTTGCCGTGGGGATATAGCTGTGGTCGTGGGAATCCGTAAAATAAGGGCGAAGGGTATAGTGATTTTTGCCGGTTTTCCGCAAAAGCTCTGCAGATCAACGGTTTCGATTTCATGAACCCCAAGTTCCCCATAAACCACGAGCATTCCTGCTTGATACTGTGCCATATTGCTCCTCTTTCATCCAGATGGAACAGCCTGTACAAAACAGTCTTTCCAGCGTACTTTTGCGCTCCACCTTATTGTGCCACGGCTGGGCGACTGGCTTCCAAGGGCATCTTCCACGAAGTTTGTCTCGTGCAATCTGCGCAGAATGCCCAGTACAATTCTTGTGCAAAACTGCCTTTGCAAATTCCCGGCAGGCGGGCTATAATAATTTCGTACAACGAGTAGCACTCATGCGTAAAACCGGTTGCATGAGGGCTGCTCGTTGTTTTTTTGCCCCAAAATGGAAAGGTAAGGTGAATCCCATGGAAAGTTCCAATCAATTCCTTGACACGGAGCGCATCGGCAAGCTGATGCAAAAGTATGCGATCCCGTGCATTATTTCGCTGCTGGTGGGTGCGCTGTACAACATCGTGGACCAGATCTTTATTGCAAACGCCAGCTATCTGGGCTCCTACGGCAACGCCGCCAACACCGTTGTGTTCCCCCTGACGGTGGTGGCTCTGGCGATCGCGGTGATGATCGGTGACGGCTGCTGCGCCTTCGTCAGCATCAGCCTCGGGCAGAACGAAGTCCCCAAGGCAAAGCGGAGCGTCGGCAACGCGGTAGTGATGTGTCTGGTCAGCAGCATTGTGTTGGCGGCGCTCTATCTGATTTTTGAGGATACCCTTTATCGCAAATTCCACCGAGCTTGTCGGGGCAATGCCCCTTCATCTGCTGTCGCAGACCGCGCTGCCGCTTAAAAGCCCCACTGGGGCTTTTATTGCTGCGCTGCGCTTCGCAAACGCGGTCCCACCCCAAACCCTGCTCAGATTTCGCACCACTGGTGCGAAAGAATAGCGTGTTGTGCTTTACATAACTTCACCGAGGAGCTAGCAAGACGACAGGAGGTTCAATGAACAAAACGAATGTCAAAGCGAATCCAAGCACGACCCACCGCCACGACACGCCGAACAACAAACCAAATAGAGAGCAGAACGTTCTTCTTTCACACACCCATTAAATAATTTTCCTGAATCTGCTTGACGAATATTACGGTTAGTGATATATTTATTACAGTAACCGTAACAAGGAGGCAAACCATGCGCGATAATGCAAAAGGTGGTGCGCTTACAGAAGTCACCTTTTATATTTTGCTTTCTCTTTATACGCCAAAACACGGATACGCTGTTATGCAGTTTATTGAAGAAAAAACAGACGGACGGCTTTCCCTAGGCGCAGGCACTTTATATGGAGCATTAAACTCTTTGCAGGACAAGAAGTGGATTGAACCTTATGGCGATAGTGAGGGAAGAAAAAAAGAATACCACATTACAGCACAGGGAAAAGAAATTGCAGAAAAAGAGCTTGCAAGACTAAACGAACTTGTAAGCATTGCAAGTGAAATTATTGGAGGTGCAGTATGAGTAAAAAATGTTATCGCTTCTTTGGTGGATTGCTAAATGCACAGGCAAAATGGTTAAACAAAATGTCCGAAAAAGGCTATCGACTTGTCCGGACAGGGAGGGTGCTCTATGAATTTGAAGAATGCAGTCCTGATGAAGTGACCTATTGTGTAGAGTTTATCGGAGAAAAATCAAAAGAGAATGCAACGGACTACGCTGATTTTTTGGAGGATATGGGCTACAAGGTATTTTTCAAGAATATCAATCTAAACTATTCTGTCGGAAAAGTTCGATTGCGTCCATGGGCGGAAATGGGCGGTCGTATTGCAACAAACGCAACAACTTTTAACAGGGAACTATTGATTGTAGAAAAATCAAACGACGGAAAGCCTTTTGAACTTCATACTTCTTACGCCGACAAAGAAAAATACTACCGCAATTTGCGTAACCCATGGCTATTCCTGCTGCTCCTATTCGCACTGTTTGCGATTATCAAGCATTCTATTGTCTTGGGTATTTTTTCATTGGTTTCTGCAATTCCCAGCATTCTATACCAGCTCCAAATTATAAATGTCCGACAAAAAGCCAAAACGTGGGAACAATAAATAATAATCAAGAGGGTGACAACAAAAGCTGTCGCCCTCTTGATTGTTATTTATAGAAATCCCGAAATCTCTTTCTCCACCATGCCGCTCCCGTTTGAAAGCAGAGAAGAAGTTCTCGCTTGGATTTGTAAGAACCAGTTGGGGCGGCGCAACCTCACCCCGGAGCAGAAGAAGTTCCTCATTGGAAAGCAGTACAGTGTGGAACATCGAAAGCCCGGTGGAAACGGCAACAATCAGTATACAGCAACCACTCAGGAAGCCGTTCAGGAGGAATTGTGTCAAATTGACACAATTCCTCCCACTGCTACGGAAAACAGCGTCCGCAAGCAGATTGCGGAGCAACACAATGTCAGCGAATCCTATGTTGCCCGTTCTGAAAAGTTCATGCGAGGCGTTCAAATCATGGATCAGATGATACCCGGTATGCAGGAGAAAATCTTGTCCGGGCAGTTCAAAGTCCGTGATGCCGATATGCACCGTCTTGCCAGGGCAGATTTTCCGAATCGCAAGCAGATCGTGCACGAGATTCTGCATCCGGAGGACCGCTCTGCTCCGCAGAAACGAATCTACGGAATCAACTATTCTGCACTGGAAGCTGCCGTCCGGCGAATCCAGCAGGATGTTGATTTCCTGATGAAGTATCTCCCCAAGGTGCCTGATGATGCCTATGTGAAAGTGGAGACCACGAAGATTCTCAAACAGCATAAGGCATATATGGCACAGTTTGAAGAACTGCTGAACGATGAAAAAATCGCATAACGATAGGCACTTGTAAGCCATCAACGAGCCACCAGCCGCAAGTGCAGGGCGGAAAGCAT
>OODO01001096.1_pt1 | contig 20358 bp, 25 predicted proteins | sample 1671261 | NCBI WGS metagenome assembly OODO01 (sample SAMN06348138, study PRJEB24527) | human gut metagenome | biome: human gut; feature: ankylosing spondylitis patient; material: feces | host: Homo sapiens | place: China | collected 2015-10 | reverse complement strand
GTAGCCGTGACTGGAGTTCAGACGTGTGCTCTTCCGATCTGTAACAACGCTTGCTGCCGTTACAAATGCAATCCCAGATGCAGACCAGCAAAGGTGTAACCCTGACGGTTCTTTGTTTGTAATTCCCAATATCCTCACTTGTTCCCACCATACCATTTTCTCCACTTATGCCTGCCTTTTTTATTTTTACATGCAATTATAGCGAATCTACCTATAAAATACAATCTTTAGTCATAATTTCTGAAAGTAGTTTCCGCAACAGTTCCTATACTTCCCTATATTTCCGTTTTCACTCCATTTTTTGATAGTTCTTTCCGTTTTCTTCAAAGATATAGCTTTTTTGAGTTTTTAATTCTATAATCATTCTCAAATAAACGAGAACCATAACAAGGAGGACATTTATGAGAATCTACAAAACAAAAAATTATGATGAAATGAGCCGCAAGGCAGCAAATATTATCTCCGCACAGATGATTTTGAAACCAGAATCAGTACTTGGTCTCGCCACAGGTTCCTCGCCAATTGGAACTTATAAACAGCTCATCAATTGGTATAAAAAAGGGGATCTGGATTTCTCGCAGATCCACAGCATCAATCTGGATGAATACAAAGGACTTGACGCATCCAATTCGGAAAGCTACGCTTATTTCATGCGTCACAATCTTTTTGATCATGTAAATATCAAACCGGAAAATACCTATATTCCAAATGGTATGGAAGAAGATGTTGATAAAGAATGTACCCGTTACAATTCCATTATCCACCAGCTTGGCGGCATTGATTTACAACTTCTTGGTATTGGTAACAATGGACATATTGGCTTTAATGAACCATCCGATACATTTGCAAAAGAAACCCACTGTGTAGAACTGACAAAAACAACCATTCAGGCAAATGCCCGTTTTTTTGATTCCATTGATGAAGTTCCTACTCACGCATATACGACCGGAATCAAAAATATTATGGAGGCAAAACATATCCTGTTAATCGCAAATGGAGAAGGAAAAGCAGATGCCCTGTATCAGTCCCTGTTTGGTCCAATTACTCCCCAGGTGCCCGCATCCATACTGCAGCTGCACGATGATGTTTCCATTGTTGCCGATGAAGCTGCACTATCACGTATCATTGAAAAAAATCTTATTTAATATTTATTGCTTTTGTAAAGGAGTTCCTTATGATTATAAAAAACGGACTTGTCTGGGAAGAAAGCGGATCTTTCCTGACAAAAGATTTGCATATTGATAGCGATACCCATCGCATCGCAATGGATTCTGCTGATACGGCAGATGACACCATTATTGATGCATCCGGTCTGTATGTAATTCCAGGACTTGTCGATATCCATATTCACGGTGCTATGGGATGTGATTTCAGTGACGGCAGTGCGGAAGGACTTTTAAAAATTGCAAAATATCTTCGTTCCTGCGGCGTAACAGCTTTTTGCCCAACCTCCATGACTTTACCAGAAAACCAGTTGCTGACAGCCTTTGCATCGATGCGCGAAATTCCAGATGACAATAGCCATGCTTTTATCGCAGGAATCCACATGGAAGGACCATTTCTCTCTCCTGAAAAAAAAGGTGCACAAAAAGCAAGCTATCTTCGCGCACCGGATACCGATATGTTCCGACGTCTTTCCCAGGCATGCGATAACAAAATCCGCATCATTACGATTGCACCGGAACTTTCGGGCGCGGATGCTTTTATCCGGGAATTTCATTCCCAGCTGACCATCTCCCTCGGTCATTCCACGGCATCCTATGAAATTGCCCAAAACGCTTTCGCTGCGGGAGCCAGTCATGTCACGCATTTATTTAATGCCATGCCACCATTGCATCACCGGAATCCAGGTATTATCGGTGCAGCCACTGACTGCCCACATGCCATGGCCGAAATAATTTGTGACGGTATACATATCCACCCATCTGTTATTCGGAATACTTTTCGTATGTTTGGCGAAGACCGCATGATATTGATCAGTGATGCCATGCGTGCCACAGGTATGGACGATGGAACATATGAACTCGGAGGACAAGCTGTAACGAAAAAGGGACGGCTCGCCACCTTAAAAGACGGAACTATTGCCGGTTCAGCAACAAACCTTTTTGACTGTATGAAAAATGCAGTAAATTTTGGCATTCCACTTGCTGTCGCTGTCAAAGCTGCCACCTACAATCCGGCAAAAAGTATCGGGTTAGAACATACCATCGGCAATCTTGCGCCTGGTGCAAGAGCTGATGTCCTTCTCCTTGATTCCGATCTGAACATTGTTCGTATCATATAAACCCCTGTTGTAAAAAATGCCCGGCAAGTAGGAACCTGCCGGGCATTTTCTTATGTACTCTGTAATTTCTATCTCGGGTCCGGACGATGCTTCATATCACGGATCGGAATATTAGCGACAAGTGCCGGTACCGTTCCGTTATTGGAATCGGACTCTGTCTCGGTGATTTTTACATCAAGCGCCTCCGCATCAATATCCATGTAACGTGAGATCACTTCAATAATGTCATTCTTCATCATCTCCATCATCTCGGAAGAACAGTTGGCACGGTCAGAAACCAGCACCAGCTTCAGGCGGTCCTTTGCGACGTTACCGGAAGTCTTCTTCTTAAATAAATCCATTATTCCCACAATAAGTACCCCCTCTAATTCTTCTTAAAAATGTCCTTCAGCTTCTCAAGCATTCCCTGCTTCTCATTCAGATTCAGGAATGGAACTTCTTCTCCCATAATACGGTGGCAGATATTGGAATATGCTTTCCCTGCCAGACAGTTGGTTCCAACCAGTGGCTCACCACGGTTTGTGGAAATAACGATCTGCTCATCATCCGGCACGGCCCCGATCAGGTTTACTGCCAGAATATCGGTTACATCATCTACCGTCATCATCTCACCGCGCTTTACCATGTCTACACGCAGACGGTTTACAATCAGGTCAATCCGTTTCATCTCGTTTGCCTCAAGGAGTCCTACGATACGATCCGCATCACGGATCGCAGATACTTCCGGTGTCGTAACAACCAGTGCGCGGTCCGCACCTGCTACCGCATTCTTAAATCCCTGCTCGATACCGGCCGGGCAGTCCAGTAAAATATAATCAAACTCTTCGCGAAGCTCATTGATCAGCGCAACCATCTGCTCCGGTGTGACAGCATCCTTATCTCTGGTCTGTGCGGAAGGAAGCAGGCATAATTCCGGATATCTCTTATCCTTGATCAAAGCCTGACGGATACGGCACTTTCCTTCTATAACATCTACCAGATTATATACAATACGATTTTCCAGACCCATAACCACATCCAGGTTACGCAGTCCGATATCGGTATCAATCATTACAACTTTCTTGTTTAACTGTGCAAGACCTGTACCAATGTTTGCTGTGGTTGTGGTCTTACCTACACCACCCTTTCCTGATGTGATAACGATTACTTCGCTCATGAAACTTATTCCTCCTACGTCCCTAAATGTTATTTAATATATTTTTGGTGATTGGCTCAATATAGATATTTCCATCTCTTGCAATGGCGATCTGTGCTTCCACTTCCGGTGTCTTTGACCGGCGGAGTGTACGACGTTTCGGTTCCGGCTTGTCCGGACTCTTTGCGATCAGATCCCCAATCTGAATCTGAATCGGCTGCATATCCAGCGCAAAAATAAAGCAGTTACGATCACCCATACATCCTGCCTGTGCGTTACCTTTTAATGCCCCAAGAATCACAATGTTTCCCTGGGAAATAATTTTGGCTCCCGGATTGACATCGCCAATGATCGTGACACTCGATTCACTCGAAATCACCTGTCCCGACCTTAAAGTGCCACGATAAAACTGCTCCGGCCCGTTTCCTGCTGCGGCATTCTCATACTGCTGCTGTACGGCATCGTAAAACGCCTCGACCTGTTCTTTCATGACAGCTTCCTGTCTTGTTCCATTTTCAACGATACACAGGATTTCAATCGATGTGTTGCTTTCAATTGCTGAGATGATCTGCTGTTCTTCCTCTTCCGAAAGTTTTCTTCCTTCAAAGGACAATGCCAGTTTTGCATTTTTAAAAAATGTACTGGATGCTTTGAACTTTTCGACAACATCCTTCAATAACTCATCAAACCCAATCTCCGGGTCTAAGACAAGATTAATTCCGTATTTATTACTTTTTATCGTAACAGATTGTGACATGGTAACCTCCAATTTCATTATTAAAATGAAATTCATCAATTGTAATTATACCTGTTTGCGGCAAATACGCAAGCATTTTCGCTTTATTTGAACGATTTAAAAAAACCTGTCCTTCCTGCGATTGTATTTCTTTCGTTTCTTCTCACGAAAACGCATTTTATCATTTTTTTTCGTTTTTCTCTGATGACGGATCACATAAAAATTATCATATGCCCGTTTTGCCAGAAACAACAGAACCACTGCTGCGACAATAACCACTCCCGCAACAATGAGCCATGCAGGATCGATCCGTATGACACGTTCATTTTTCTTCTGCCCGCTATCGGTATTGACGTAATAATTATCTTTTACCTTTGCTCCGGTTTTTACTATATCCACACTGCCGACCTCATGACCGGCATATGTGTATGCAAGCCTTGCAACTTTCTTTTTTCCTTTTGCAGATTCTGTCTTTTTATAGGATACATCGGAAAACTGTGCTCCTTTTGGCATAATGATATAAGCATCCTCGTCCAGCTTTACATAAGGTTCACTGTTGTTCAAAACCCCATAATTTTTTCCGTTGTCCTTTGCCAGACCCGCATCGTTTTCCGAAATATTCAGCGCCTGGAAATTTTCAAAGCAGTAATCAAATAATTTTCTGGTATCCGTATAATGATCCGGTGTTGCCGCATCCATCACCACACACACCAGAGTAATTCCGTCTTTCTCCGCAAAAGACACCAGGGTATTATTCGCCACTGTCGTGTAGCCGGTTTTTCCGCCAGTACAGTATTTGTACAAATGAGAGCTGTCCCCGCGAAACGGGTAGATCATTTTATGGTGATTGTGACACGGATATTCTGCCTTGCACTTATTGGTCTTCGGAAGTGTATAGCTTGGACTGCCTGCGATCATCCGGAACGTCTCGTTTTTGTATGCCTCTGCGGAAATCAGTGCCATATCATACGCGCTGACCCAGTGATCTTCATCCGGCAGACCATTACAGTTATTGAAATGCGTATCCGTACATCCCAGTTCCTTTGCGCGCTTATTCATCAGATCGATAAACGTCCGGTAATCACCACCCAGTTTCTGCCCCACATGCTCCGCAACCGCATAAGCACATTCATTGGCAGACTCCAGCATAACCGCATACAGACACTGCTCCATCGTCAGTTTTTCTCCAAGATTCCGGGCAATATGGGAAGTATCTCCCTCATTTTTAAATACCGCATCCGCAGAAAACGTAACGACCTCATCCATATCACAGTTTTCGATTGCCAGAAGAACCGTCATGATCTTTGTGATACTCGCCGGATAATGTTTCTCGTGACTCTTCTTTTCATATAAAACGGTGCCGGTATTGACTTCCATCACAATGGCACTTTTGGACTGCGTTTTTACCCCGTCCGGCCAGTACTCATCTGCACGCACAGACAACGGTAACATGAGTAAAACCGTGCATACGGCAAGAAAAAATGCTGTTACACGGGTGTATTTTTTTATTTTCATAAGGCTCCCCAATTCTTGATTTTCTTATATTTATAATACCATTATTTCCATAATCGTTCAATTTTTATTTGCCGAACGGACGAAATTTGTATATAGTAATAGTATTCTTACAGTTAGCAAAACTGAATTTATCTTTTCCAAGGAGAAATTACTATGAGACTAAGAAATATACCGGGCGCCAATGAAGCTGTGGCAGCCAGCCCATATTGTATACAGAATGCAGCAGAACACCGCGGACAATGGCATGCCTTTTTTGAAAATGACCATCCGATCCATATCGAAATCGGCATGGGAAAAGGCAGATTTCTGATGGATCTTGCTGCGTTACATCCCGAAATCAATTATATCGGCATTGAGCGTTACACCAGTGTACTGCTGCGCGCAGTCCAGAAAATGGATACCCTGCAGCTTCCAAATGTTCATTTTCTGTGTGAAGACGCCGCAAAACTTCCGGAAATTTTTGCACCGGAAGAAGTTGACCGGATCTATCTGAATTTTTCCGACCCGTGGCCAAAGGACCGCCATGCCAGACGCCGACTGACTTCCCATGAATTTTTAGACCGCTATGACCAGTTTCTTGCAGCCGACGGACGGCTGGAATTTAAAACAGACAATCAGGACCTGTTTACGTTTTCTCTCGAGGAAATCGAAACTTCCGACCGCTGGCATCTTAATGCCTCCACCCGTGACCTGCACCATGATCCATCCATGAATGAAGGAAATATCATGACCGAATACGAAGAAAAATTTTCTTCTAAGGGTAACCCGATATGTAAACTGATCGCCTCCCGCTAAGGAGGCGGTTTTTCCGTTATCCTATTTTTCCAAAATCCGCCTGTTTCTATACTTCCGGTACAGCCGATAACAAAACCGTGCTTCTTCCTGTGAAATCTCTTCTTCGGAAAAGACCGCTTTCTGCACAATGCACAGATACTTCTTCCAATCCTCCGCCGGAACGGACGGATAGGTTGTCATCAACTTTTCCAGATAGTCCGCATCGGTCTTCATGCCAAAACTTCGCTGATGTAATCCCCGGTAAATCCGCCGGTTGATCCGGTATACCGCATGACGATTCTGCCGGTTGCGCAACTCCATAAGCAATTGTTCCCGGTAAATGCGCAACCATTTTGTCACCAGAACCAGCATCAGAACAACAGCAAGCAGCGTCAGACTCACCGCAGAAAATACCTGCAGATTTCGCCTGTTGTTCTTTTTCTCATTGTTTTTTACCGGCCGCTTTGTCTCCTTCTCCGTCATCTGACTTTCTGTCTGCTGCTGTGTTTCCATCTGTGTTTCTGACGGCGATTCGTTTTTCGTCTGCATTTGCGTCTGCGGATTCTGCTCCGCCGCATCTTTGTGCTCTTCATGCCGCTGTTTCCACGTATCGCGCAATTCCGGAGTCGTCGGCAGCTTTGCACTGTCATTCGTATAGCCCGGAGTCATTTCCACCGGCACCCATCCGATATTTTCCAGATAAATTTCCACCCATGCATGCGCATTGTAGTCCGGCACATCTGCCTGATAGCCTTTCTTTTCTTTATGAAATGCCGATGGTTCCACCACATATCCCGATGCATAACGCGCCGGAACTCCCAGACTTTGTAAAATCAGCGCACCCGCGCTGGCAAAATGCATACAATATCCCTCATGTCCGGTTTCCAGAAAATAAGCAATGGTATCTTTCCCCTGTGGGATGTGATTCAGATATAAGTTATAGGTATTTTCGTTACCCAGCCAGTTGGCAACCTGTGTCGCAAGATTCTGCCGGATGTTGTTGGTAGTTATCTGTCTTTCTGCCCGTCCGGAATTGTTTCCATCCGTATCCGCCGGCCAATCCTCATCGTATAACCCGCCTGTTTCCATCTGATCCGCCACATAGGTGCCGTTTTCCTCATACACGCCATATCCGATACTTTCCAGAGCCAGCCTTCGTGTAATAAAATCTCCCACTGCCGGAACATCCGTGGCAAATTTGCGGTATCTGCTGTCCGCATAGGCATCATACCATTGCTGCAGATCCGTATCTGTTTCTTCGTGGACCATACAAAACCTGTCAAAAACATCGCGCAGATCCGTATTTTCATCCAGTCCCTCAAAAGAAACCTTTCCCGTTGCCCTCTTTTTACGTACCACCGTATCATCCCTGAGCCAGACCTTCCCACCGGCTGTCTGCAAATCTGAAAAATAAGGCATATACGCGTTTTTTAACCCCAGTGCCCGATAGGAAATCTGATACGAAACCGTCTGTGTTTCATCCTCTGCCAGCTCACTCGAACGGATGTATTTTACAAGTTCACCGGCATTCTGCTGCATTAACATTGCAACATCATTGCGATGGTATCCCGCCTTATCCACTTCGTGCGCAAACGTTTTCCCTTCGTTTACCCATGTACCGTTCTGATATGTGCCACTGGTAAATGATTTCAGATACAGTTTGCCCGCCGGGGCTTTCGATGCTTCTATCGAAAATACGGTTTTTCCGGTATAGTCCGGTGTTGTATTATCCACATGTTCCCGCGATCCCTGCAAAGTTATCCCCGAAAACGTCAGGTTTTTCACACGTTCTTCCACCTGTCTCTGAAACGCATAAAACTTCGGTGACTTTTTCGGAATCTGCTTTGCCACACCGGAAAACGCATAGCTGCTCACCGAGACAAGAATCACGGCAAACACACCGGCTGCAGCATAAGACAGTAGCTGCATCCATACATGGGTACGACCGTCAGACACCCTTACATCCATGTGCGTCCATGGTGCCGCAGACACCAGCACGGTTCCCACAAAAAAGAGTGCAATTCCACTCCAGCCCAGTCTGGCATTGACCAGAAGAGCAACCGACAACGCTGTTATATCCGGAAACAGCAAAACCAGCCGCACACCGGTCACATATCGAAACATCAGACTTAACAGCACAACAACTGCCAATAAAAACGCCAGCATATAAGTATACCGCATCTCCGTCCCGGCCCCGGTCATATAATTTGTTCCATACTGTTTATTCCAATATGACAGATATGCCTGAAACAGCATTTTTCCGCTCTCTGTCAGTTTTCTCCGATGAAAAATTCCAAACAGTACGAGTGCCGCCGGATATCCGATTTCAAGCACAACCTTGCAGACCCTCTGATATTTTCCGGTCGCAGGAACTCCCACGATAAACAGCACAAGACTTACCAGCATGGCCACCTGCAGTTTACCAAGCGCACGGATCGGCAGCTGCCATCCGAATGCACTCCGGAAAATCGCAAGCATTGCATAAAACAGCAGTTCCACAGCAACCGCCTCACAGATCAGCCGGATACCGGTATTGCCAGACAAATATGTGGTTTTATTCCCTCTCCTGTCCTTCCTGTTCACAATACCAGCTCCATTTCTTCCAGCTTCTGTCTCCAGTTATCTCCACCAAAATCCGCAAGTGTCTGTCCATCCAGCACAAGAAAAAGCTCCGGTGTCAGTTCCAGCCTGTGTACCGGATGCTCGCAGCGATACTGCTGCTCATATCTCTGTCGCAGTGAACCGGCCGTTTCCTTCTGACATTCCATAAACTGCATCAAAAACAGATACACGCTTTCCTCATCCTCGACGCGCAACCGTTTGATTTCTGTTTCCTCCTGCCATGCCACATAATGCGGGCAGCCGGCATCCATCATCGAATACACCAGATCTGCCGCAATTGTGAGAAAGGTTTCCGCATAGGCTTCCCTGCTGCGCCTCATATGCCGGCCTTTTCCTGCCATCTGTGGCAGCATGTCCAGCAAAAATACCACCGCACAGGCAAGCGGCTGACTGTCCTCCCGCACCAGAAGCCCGTCCGATTTGGCGGAGAGTTTCCAGTGTATGCGCTGCAGGCGATCCCCCGGACGATATTCCCGCACATCAAAGATCTGGCTGACATCTGTTCCCGGCTGAAAATCATCGTAGCTTTCCGCTTCTCCGAAATATCTGCGTACCCGCTCCGACACCTGTACTGCCACCGCATCCAGTTCCGGCAGCACCTGTATATCTGCAAATCTCTTTATTTTTTTATGCACATAAAACAGACCGGTCAGATCATAAATCCGTACTTTTACAAGCTCATACTCATAACTTCCCACATGAGAAAGCACGACACGCTTTTCCATGCACTGCATTCCGCGCATCAGTCCGGCACCGTTCCACCAGAAATTTCTGGCATACCCGGCAAATGTATTTCTACAGCGCACACGGTAACGCACTTTTGCTGCCGGAAACAACATGGTCTGATCCACGATAAGCTGTACCGTAACTTTTTTCCCTTTTTCCGCCACGGTAAGCGGAATCCTGATATCTGCCGTGATATGTCTGCAATAAATCAGCAGATACAAACATGCAAGCAGCATCAGTACCAGTTCCGCAAACCCAATCAGCCCAATCGCAATGCTTCCATAGATCAGCGCTATATAAAATGTGACAAGCGTCACCCCTGTTCCAATCAGAAAACTGCCCACATTTATCCCCTAAGTCTTTTGTATGTTGTTGGTTTGTCCACATCCGACAGAATTTCCTGCAGGGTGGCATCGACAGTTACATGTCCGATCCGTGCCTTTGTGTTGAGCACAATACGGTGTTTTGCCACATCCGCAAAAATGTCCGTCACATCATCCGGAATCACATAATTTCTTCCCTGCAAAAATGCCCATGCTTTTGCCAGCCGCACGCATGCGATCGTGCCACGGGGACTTACCCCCAGCTCAATGTAAGCATTTTTTCTGGTAGCCTCCATCAGCTGTACGATATATTTTGCAACATGATCATGCACATAAATCTGTTCCACATACTGCTGCATCTCCCACAGCTGCTCCGGAAGAAGAACCGGCTGCAGATCCTCCGCTTTCGTCATCGTTTTTCCCTGGGCAATTTCCATCTCACTCTGCAAATCCGGGTACCCCATGCTCATGCAGGTCATGAACCGGTCCAGCTGTGATTCCGGAAGAAGCTGCGTTCCCGCACTGCCTTTGGGATTCTGCGTTGCAATGACAACAAACGGCTGCGGCACCTTCCGGCTCACACCATCCACCGTTACTTTGCCCTCCTCCATCACCTCAAGAAGCGCGGACTGTGTCTTTGGCGAAGTCCGGTTGATCTCATCCGCAAGAAACAGATTACACATGATCGTTCCCGGATGGTACACAAACTGTCCCGTCTCTTTCTGGTACATGTTAAATCCTACAATATCTGCCGGAAGCACGTCCGGTGTAAACTGTACACGGTGATCCAAAAGTCCCATGACGCGCGAAAAGGCGATGGCAAGTGTTGTCTTTCCCACACCCGGCACATCCTCAATCAGAATATGCCCTCCCGCAAGAATTGTAGCAAAAGCTTTGGTAATACAGGCATCCTTCCCCGCAATCGCGCGTTTGACCTCTGCCAGAACCGCGGCTGCATACTCATATACTTTCTCCATATTTCCCCCTATGGTTTCTTTCTATAATTATTTGCATTTTATATAATAAAAAAACCCCCAACGAATCACATTGTTCGTCAAGAGTTCTTTTGCCATTTGATTCAATCAAAATAAGCTTTGCGAGTGCGCGATCAGGGGTTCGAACCCTGGACACCCTGATTAAGAGTTCTTTGGCGCTGTTTTCATGTAATTTCGTTACGATTTCACGGTAACATTACCTTTTTCAAATTTATGTTCGAATGTTTCTTCTAAATATAGTGTTTTAAAAAATCGTTACCTTTTTATCCTATTTTTTTCGAATTTAATGATGTTTCTTTTGCTTGGTTTTCCGTTGCTCCAGTATTTGCTAACATATGAATACTTTTTTGTGTTCCAGGGTCGCATTGTCGGAAATGATCCAGTAGGTCTTTTTCTTCATCAGTTAAAGTTGGAGGTGGTGGTGTTTCATCCAGATCAAGTAAATAATCAGCGGATACATTTAGGTATTGGCAAATTTTTATTAATGCTTCACAACTTGGCATTGTTCCTTTTTTCCATCGGCTTGTGCCAGATTGGGGAATGCCTGCACCTTTAGCTAATTGGTTTAGATTTATTTTTCTTTTACCAATTTCTTGTTCAATTTTTTGATAAAACATTTTTCTCCTTTCGTCAAAAATATGCATTTTGTGATATTTTTTGCTTGACTTTGTATCACAAGTAGTCTATTATAATTATAGGATATATGCAGATTGTGATACAAAAATAAGCAGTTATTACAATTATAACATATTTCAGAAAACTTTTATATTACATTTTCGTGGAGGTGCTGAACATGAAAATTAAAATGGAAATATTAAAAAGTGTCTTTGATGATCATTTACGAGATTTTGAATTAGCGGATGCTATTTATATGGCTGCTGAACGTGAATTCATTGACTTTGATCTTGATCATGGAACTTCGGAAGAAATGAAAGCCGTTAGAGAGAAACTTCATTCTGCTTGTGCTGATCGTGAGTTTTATGCTGTAGTTCTTTGTAAATATTTACTAAGTTGTAAGGATCTTATATGTTTTGAAGCTGATCCAGTTGATGCTCCGGCTGATGTTCCAGAAGATGTTCCAGAAGATGCTCTGGAAGATGCTCCGGAAGATGCTCCGGCTGATGTTCCGGAAGATGTTCCGGCTGATGTTCCGGAAGATGCTCCGGAAGATGCTCCGGCTGATGTTCCAGAAAATGCTCCGGAAGACTCTCCGGCAGATATTTTCCCGGTGATGTCCGCAAAATGTAAACTTTGCCCGTCCTGCGTAGATGGTCGGTGTTTCTTTGTTCCGGACATTTACGACAGTGTGTTTCCTTGCCAATCCCCTGCTTGGGATTCCTTTTTCCGGGGCGGCTCTCGTAGCCCGGCGCCCTGATCGCGCGCGTGCTTCTCCGCGATTTTGGTTGTATCTTTTCAAACCAATCTATACCGATTGATTGCCGAAGGGGGACAACCAAAGGTACATGTCCGCAATCATCGTCGTCGCGGTGTATAAGTGTAAAAGCGGCTGTTTTTGAGCCTTGTGTATATTCTTGTGGGTAAGCTTGTTTGCACTCTGGGGGTAACGCACCGCTCAGCACACCAGCAAGTTCACCTGCCCGGGGGACTTGCTGGGGTGCGTTATCCCCAGAGTGTAAACAGCTTATCCATAGGATATACATAGGCGGTTAGCCGCTTTTGCACTTATGCACGGCGATATGGAAGGAGTAGCGCATGGCACTGTGTTGGAGTTATGAGAAAATCTGCCCCAATCGGTATAGATTGGTGATTATAGATAAAGTTTTAGGGTGTGGCCATAGCACGCGCGCGCTCTGGGCGCCGGGCTACGAGAGCCGCCGGCTCCGGGATATCATCCAGGCATCCTGGTATTTAAACAGTAACGGTAAGTTACGCGTAGATCTCACCGACCATATGGTGACGATTCTGGATCAGATCAAAAGTGATGCGCTCGCGCATGGCTTTGATATATAACTTTCATCAGGAAGGAGGTTCATGACGCTGACTAAAAAAAGTATAGCGAAATCAGTCCGCTTGACACAAGAGGTCTTTGATTATATCGACAGCGCGCCGGGAAACGGATTTAATGAAAAATTTGAGAATATTATCCTCGAGGCGAAACGCGGAGAATCAGACCGGAAGAAAGAACTTGCGCGACTGGATAAGCAGATCGAAAAGCAACGTCGAAAGCAGACACTATTATTTGAACAACTTACAAATTTTGATTGTTTTCTTAATTCTTTTGGGGATGCACAAAAGCTTTTGCGAAATTTGAAAGATAAGCTTAATGATGTACATCTTATGGCACAGAGAATTGAAGAAGTAGAAAAGGAGATTGATTACGATGAACAAATTTAGAATTTTCTTATTTTACAGTGGACTTGTTGATATTAAGGCGCGTGAAGGTCATGACGCGGTGGAAGGTGTTTCCATGGAGTTTCTTTTCTATGGGGAACATGGGGAACAGGTTGAACCTGTGGTATCTGCGGACGGTGTTTCCGGTACCAGACGCGGTAAGTCTTTCCTTAAGGCTGACAAGGTGCATAAGGTGTCTTACGTGCCGGGGATCTATGACGGAACTTTTGAAATGACGGTTGGATCTGACGGAAAGCCGGTGCTTAAACTGACGGACGTTGATTTTGTCGCTCCGGCACTTATATCCATGAAGGATTCCCCGGATGCAGGAAACCCGAAAGGTGGTAAGTAATGTTAGTTATAGCCCGTCATAACGGGTTTGAATATATCCTTGCAACTGTTGATTCGACTGAAGCAGCACTTCCGGAAGATCATTTTCCGGATGATGCCCCGGAAGATACTCCGGAAGTAGAAGAATCTACACAGGTGGTAGACGATACCCAGCCGGAACAGTCGCAGGATATGACATATAGTTTTGTAGTGTTATTTGCTCTCGGGATAATTGCAGGACTTTTGTTCTTTTCGATTTTTTCCCGGAAGTGGGATTGAGAGGTGCGTATGATTTTTTCAAATTATCTTTTCGGCAGTTATGTAGGTTCTCTCTTGGTTGGAATAGCACTTGGTTTTACATTGGGCTTTATCGCATGGGCGATTGGCTACGTGATTTTCGCGTTAACTAAATTTTTTAAGATGGCATAGACCATCAGAAAGGAGTGTCTTATGACAACAATTTTAGCAGCAGCACCAACAATGGATCTTTCCAGCATCCAGACTAGCATGACGGCAGCCTTTAAACAGGTGCAGGCTGGCGCGTCTGATATGGTAACCGCAGCTGTTCCTTATGCGCTGGTTATCATCGGAACAGTTCTTGCTGTTTCGATCGGTATTAAGGTCTTTAAGAAGCTGACCGCTCAGGCTTAGCCTTTCGGTCTCGGTGTTTTTTGGTTTGCAAATTAAAATAGTATCACTCATGAGAGGGTAAGGGTTCGAGCCCTTGCCCTCTTTTGTATCTCATTGGTTCAAAGCTGCGGCGCTGATCCGGATTATCTGCAGAAAGATTTGAGATACATGGAAAGGGAACATCCATGACTTTATTCGTAAAAAGGAAAAAATTTGATCTTCATAAGTTCATAAACCGGATGAAAAACCGCTTCCAGCGTGTCCGGAAGTTCTGCCGTATGCATACCCTTCCTGTGCTGGTTGCGGTTGGTATTATGGTATCTGTTATTTTTGCCAGCTACCAGAACGCTTATGCTACCGGGCTTGAGGAATATTTTTACTATACATATTTTGATTTAATCAGCGGACTTTTTGCGGAAACTGGAGCGCATTTTGGTTTGAAAGATGATTATTACACAAAGTCTGACCGTGTATCCGGTAAACAGGTATGGGATAACTTCTGTACATGGGTGGAAAATAAAGCAAAGGTTGCTGCGCTTCCTGTCGAGGTAGTCAATAAAACTGTTTTTGATGAATTGAAAAATCTTCCTAATACGGTTACAAGTGCCGGGGCAAAAATGTCGGAAAAGCTGTCGGAGTTGTTGGCTAAGGTTCTGCCAACTTTTGCGTCTGATACTTCGGGCGGTGGCTGTTCCGAAATTGAATCGTTTGAAGCGGCGGCGGCTATTATAGCGGCTGTTTGTGGTACGTCTGCTAAAGATGTACCGGAGTATGGTTGGTTTGGCAATGGAAATATGTTAGATATTTTTACGGATGGTAAGGTTATTTATATTACAGAATTTGATCGCGCTATTGAGTTGGGAGACCTCGTTTTTAAATTTTCTGATGGTACTCAAACTGGGGCTACTTATGGTACTGAATTTCATATTTCAGACGGCTTATATTATCCGGACGAGAAAATCTATTCATTGTCTTCTTATTCTTGGATTGTCCATAATGGGGTGTTTGCTGGTGCTGACGGTACATCTGTAAATGATTATGCAAAAGTTAAAACTGTAGACGATAACACGGTATATGTTCCGGGTCTCGGCTATAAGACCAACTGGGATATATGGAAAGATATTGTAAATGATAAAGCAACAACAGACGCGGAAGAAGATGCGTGGAATACTCGTTATAACTTAGATAATGATAACAAGGACGATAAGGAAAAAAAGAAGAAAGACAATAATAAAGACAAACTTCCGGTTGCTATTCCTATTATTCCATTTAAAAAGCCGGATTCTACGGGGAAAGACACTGAAAAAGACACTGAAAAAGGTACCGAATCTGATGTTCCGGGGAAAGATCCTGATCCATCTAAAAATCCAATGATTAACCCTGACACCGGGCATTATATTGATCCAGATACCGGATATGATATTGATCCTGATACTGGTAAGCTGATTGATCCGGACACTGGAGAGCTTATTGACCCTAATATTCCATCTACTGCAGATAAAGCCGGAAACTGGAAGCGTCTTTTTCCGTTCTGCATTCCTTGGGACATGATGGAGCTGATTAAGTCTATGAAAGCAGATAAAAAAGCTCCTGTGTTTGAGTTTAAGTATACTTTTAAAGCTGTCAATTATACCTGGGTGGTTAAGGTGGATATGGCCGATTATTGGAAATATATTAAGATTTTCCGTTGGGGGTTGACTATCTTTTTTATCATTGGGCTGTTTTTTTTAACTGTTAAATTTACTACATTTGTACAACGCATGGGTGGTTAGGGGGTGTTTTTATGTCTGTATCTATGCTTAGACCTTTTTTCATATCTGTAGCAGGTGTCGTTGTGATCGTTCTAGTTGGTTTTCTTTGCGGCATCCTTCCGGAGAGTCCTTTCCTTGCTTTCATTCAGGCGGAGGAAATCAATGACTATCTGGCAGCTATTAATTATTTCGTGCCTGTTGACGCTTTTGTGACAATTGGCAGCGCATGGCTTCTTGCTGTGGTTCCTTGGGTAGTGTCGCAGTTTGCTATTTCCGGTGTGAAGATTCTTGGTGAATGGATTCCATTCACTTAAATAGATTGTATCTCAATTTCTTTTCCTGGCTTTATTGCTGCAGAAAGATTTGAGATACAGAAAGGGGAAAACATGATTTCTTTATATAGTGGGACTCCGGGTGCTGGAAAGTCCCTGCACCTTGCGTCCCGCCTTTTAAATTGGATGAAATATAAAAATGCGCCGATTATCGGAAATTTTCAAACGGATTTTAGTTGTATCCAGAACCCGAAAGGTCATTATCTGTACATAGATAACTCCGATCTGACGGTTGATCGGCTTATTAACTTTTCAAAAAACTATTCCGAGTATGTCGGACGCAGGGTGAAAGAAGGAGAAATCCTGCTGGTTATAGATGAATGCCAGATTATGTTTAATGCTCGGGATTGGGGACAGAAAAACCGCGCTGCCTGGTGTGCATTTTTCACCCAGCACCGGAAATTGGGTTATGAAGTTATCCTTGTCGCGCAGTTTGACCGGATGCTTGACCGTCAGATCCGCTCCCTGATTGAATATGAATGGATTCATAGGAAGGTTTCTAATTTCGGTATAGCCGGGAAGATCTTCTCCCTGCTCTTTGGTGGGAAGCTCTTTGTTGCTGTGAAAGTTTGGTATCCCATGAAACAGAAAGTCGGATCAGAATTTTTTATGTTTAAAAAGCGCTATAGCGGAATTTATGACACTTATGCTCTTTTCTCCGCACCAGATCAGAAACAGTTGTCTTGATTTATTTTGTGTATCTCATTTTTCCTGCAGCTTCCGGTGCCAGGAAAATTTTTGAGATACAAATGAAGTCCGGCACGCCCCGGGTAAGCTGTGACGCGGGGGATTGAGGGGGACCCGCGGCGCGGCTTGCCCGGGGTGTGACCACGGGGCTGTAATACGTGGTCTGAAAATGTATTATAAAAAATCCTAGAACTCGCTATCATACTGGCTTTGTGGGTGATTTTGCAATTTCGCGAAATCGCGTTTTCGCGAAAAAATATTTTACAAGGGATGTGATAAATTTGATTGATGTACGTCTTATAAAAGACACCTATATATACCAAGAGTTTGACGAGGTTGAAAATTCATATTGGTTTGATTTTAAACAGAAAAAGTTCCTGCATAATATTGATACATTTTATTATTCGGTAAAATTTAAACAAGATTTTACGGTTGATTCAGTTGATCTAAGTGTTAAGCGTTTTCGTAAGAAATTTGAATTAATCGCCCAAGAATGGGAAAAGTTAAATGATTATTCTTCTGGCGTTTCATTTTATTTTGATGGATTGCCGGGTGCTTTGAATTATAAACCTTTTAGTTATGCTGGTTGGTACAATATATGTTTAGAATGTCCTGATTATTTTGATATTTTTTTTGCTCCAAAAGTTCCACACTCTTCTGATAATGGTGATTCTGTGACTTGTGAATGTGTAGTGCAGATTCGTAGTTATATGCTTTGGATGTATGGAGTCAGGCTCGCTTATGAGCGGTCTTATGAATATGTTAAAGCAATTGCGCAGTATTTTGGTTTAGATATTGAATTTACTCAGGAAAATCGGATTGATTATTGTTGGCACTCCAATTATTTAAAAAATGAGGGTTGATCGTTTCAAAGATGCTTTGCTACATACTTCGAAAAAAGGTTCGGAAGACTATGAGATTGATTATCTGGCTATGGGTAAACGCTCTGATAAGATTTTTATCCGGATCTATCTAAAAAGCAAGGAAGTCGTTGAAAAGGGTTATAAGCCGTGGTTTTTTAAAGTCTGGCTGTTTAATGGTTTAATTAACAGATTTGATATGTTTTGTTATGAATATGCATTTTTAAAGCATAGCTGGAAAGCTTTGGAATATGGACGGTTACAGTTTTATGCAGATTATGGACGGCAAAAGCATTATGTTGATAAGTGTCGCAGAATTTTAGCTGGTACTGAAGATATATCGCCGGATGCTCTCCGTAAATTGGCTGATCTGCTTACTCCATCAGTTAATTTGATCATGAACGTTGAGTTCCAGACTATGCGCAAGCATACAAAAACGTATCAATTGCTTCCTTTTTTTGATAACTCGGATAAGTTGACCAGTCAGCGTATCTATGATTATTTGGATAATCGTAAGCTGATTTGTGATTATTTAACAAGTAAAGTTTTTCGATTGGTTGAGCCGCATGTTCCAGGTGTTAATAATTGTAGTAAATCTCGTCGTGATGATTGCGCTTTTTGGAGAGCTCTTCGAATGTGTAAGCTTACCGATACTTTTGTACCTGAGGAAGATAAATCGCTTGTGCGGACGTATACTCGTAAATTGAATAGTGAAGTAGTTAAATCTAGGGCTGTTAAGGCTGCTATTACATATGGAATATATACACGCGGAATCAATGATGCTTCTCCGTTGAGGGATTGTATCGAAGCACTTTGTATGCTTAACGATAATGATGTGCAAGATGCTATTCGTTTTAAGTCAAAAAAAATCCGCCAATTCAATTCCGATGAATTAGCGGATACGATGGAAAACGCGGTTAAACGCTCCAATAACTTAATGATGATAGATAAAGATACTGGGGATATAATCTTTTCCTGACTTTGTTATAACATATAGAAGCTGAAAAGTAAAGGCGAATGTTGCAAAGTTGTGTTATCTCCGGAAAGGGAGGTTATTATGGTTTTTGAAAAAGCTTTTAATTTATTTCTTATTGATCGTGAATCATATTGTTCTAATAAGACATTGATCTATTACCGTGAAAATGTTCCTAAGTTTGCTGCTTATTTATCAGAACAGTTAGATCTTACACCTGATCAGATTGATATGCAGCATGTGACGCGTGATCTTGTGCTCGGCTATTTAATTGTTTTGCGGGCTACTGGTTGTAAGAATACAACGATTAATACATATTTTCGGGCTACGAAAACATTTTTGAATTATTGTATAGATGAAGGGTATTCTGATTCTGATTGTCTTAGAAAGATTAAATTTTTGAAAAATGATAGTGCACCAATTATTCCGTTGACTAATTGGGAAGTTGATGCGCTAGATAGTCTTTTTAGTTGGAAAACTGAATCTGGTATGCGTGAATTATGTATTATACATTTAATGCTTGATGCTGGTTTTCGATCCTCTGATGTTGTGAATCTTATGTGCAGCAATATTAATTTTACAAATAATTATCTTTCTGTAAAGGGTAAAGGTTCAAAATATCGGACTGTATTTCTTTGTCCAAAGTTAAAAAAAATGCTTATGCATTACTTGATCAAATTTCGGAATTATGAGCAGAAAGAGGATTATTCTGTATTTGTTCAGATTGGGACTAATATTCCTATAAATTCAAATGTTATAAAACAGCTTTTTGCTCGACTTAAAAGAATGTCTGGTATTGAGCGTATACATCCGCACTTGCTTCGGCATACTTTTGCAACGTCTTTTATGGTTGGTGGCGGTAATATGGAATTTCTTCGTCTTATGATGGGACATGAAGATTATGAGACTACAAAAATTTATTTACATCTCGCCCAGGAAGTAAAAATGTTGCATAGTGATATTTATAAATTAGATTCTTCATTTTTTGAAGTTGGATATTAAGGAGGGACTAATGGATATTAAAGAATTTACTATAATGCTTGATGAATATGTGGTTGTTGATCCAGTGGATGGTTTTTGTTATTTCTGGTCGAAATCAAAGTTTGAAGCTGATCTTTTTTTCAAAGTGAATAAATCATTACGTGCTTCTCTTCTGCATGTATAACGTATTGTATCTCATTTTCTTTTCCTGGCTTCGATCCTGGGGGAGAAATTGAGATACATTTTTTTTGCAATAAAAAAACCCCCAACGAATCACATTGTTCGTCAAGAGTTCTTTTGCAATTTCATTTATCTAAAAATGTTACTGAAATCGTTTAGTGCGCGATCAGGG
>OODO01001094.1_pt1 | contig 20372 bp, 15 predicted proteins | sample 1671261 | NCBI WGS metagenome assembly OODO01 (sample SAMN06348138, study PRJEB24527) | human gut metagenome | biome: human gut; feature: ankylosing spondylitis patient; material: feces | host: Homo sapiens | place: China | collected 2015-10 | reverse complement strand
ATCACATTGACAATCAATTTGTTATAATTTTAAGCCTATTTCGCGACTGTCCCTACGTAAGGTTGGTACCCGTGCGTGTCGGGCCGCGCTGCCGCCTGGCAGAGCACCTGCACGGTTTCGGCCGACGGGGGCAGGTCCGGGCTGCCGATCCCCAAGTTGATGACACGTGTGCCGGATTCGTTCATCCGGGCCACCTCTTTCAGTTTCACGGAGAAGTAGTACTCCTCGACGTTTTCCACCCGGCGGGCCGGGGTGACGGTCGGTTTTGCCGGTTTCGTTTCTTCGGAGCCGCCAAGCTCCGCAGGTTGCTGTTTTTTCATACTGAAAACAAAAAAGCTCCCGCCTCAAGGCAGGAGCTATGATCTAAATTCGTAATTCTGTCGATCGAACTTTACAACACGCAAACTCCCGCCTTTACTCGGCCCGAATAAAGGTAATAATAATAGGAGTATGTAAACTGAACGTGTTGCATATCGTTTTTGTCGTCGAATATCCGTCCAGGGTATTTAACGGGACAAATGTATCGCATTTTTCGGAAAATGACAAAATTTTTTTCGCTTTTTTATTTCGGGCATAAAATTCCTAAATTTGTCGGGACAAACAATTCGAATAAACGTGAGTAATCTTTATATATCATCCGATTTCAGCGGTTTGGATGCCCTGATTCCGCAGGGCCGACGGGTTTTCGTCGTTATCGACAGCAACCTGAAGCCCTTTTTCGGCCTTTTCGAACGGTATGAACTCATTCCGATCCAGACCTCCGAGAAGGTTAAAACCCTCGCTACGGTAGAATATATTATCGAACAGTTGCTGGATCGGGGAGCCGACCGGAGCTCGTTTCTCGTGGGCGTGGGCGGCGGCATCACGACCGACCTCTGCGGTTTCGCGGCGTCGGTTTACAAACGGGGTATTCGGTTCGGTTTCGTACCTACGACGCTGCTGGCGCAGGTGGACGCTTCGATCGGGGGTAAGAACGGCGTGAATTTCCATGCCTATAAGAATATGGTCGGTACGATCACCCAGCCTGAATGGATCTATATCTGCACCGATGCGCTGCGGACGCTTTCGCCCCGGGAGTTCCGGGCCGGAATCGCCGAAGTCCTGAAGACTTTCATCCTGTTCGATGCGGAATACTATCGCAAGGCCGTGGATTATTTCGCCCGGATGGAGGCCCACTTGCGGAAAGCGGGAACCTGTTGCGGGGGCGAATGTGTGTACGGGCAAGAGGAGCTTACCGAAATCATTCGCAAAACGGCGTTATACAAGTGTGCCGTAGTGGAGCGGGATGCTTTCGAGAAGGGGGAGCGGCGCTTGCTGAATCTGGGGCATACCTTCGCTCACGCCATCGAGAAAAATTGTCCGATCATGCACGGCGAAGCCGTGGCGATCGGTCTGGTGCTGGCTGCCGGGGTGTCCGAACGGCTGGGACTCGCCCCGGCGGGACTGGCGGTCGGTCTGGCGGAGGATTTGAAGAAGGTCGGGCTTCCCACCCAGTCGCCCGTAGCTATCGGTGTTTTGCTGGAAGCGTTGGAAAAAGATAAGAAGGTGGAGGGCGATGCCATTCATTTCATCCTGCCTCGTGCGGTGGGGGAGGTGGTGGATCGTGCGATTCCATTAAAACAGTTGGAGGAGGTCGCCCGTGATCTGCGTTAGCGTACAGGAAAAGAGTTTCGGGGATTGCCGGGCGATCCTCGAATCGTGTGAGATGGCCGAACTCCGGGCGGACCTTTGCCGTCTTTCGGTCGAAGAGGTCGAGCGGCTCGTGGAGATTCGGCCGAACCTGATTGCCACCTGCCGGATTGCGAACTCTTCCGAGGCGTTCGCCCGCGAGCAGCTCGCGGCGGCGATCCGCAGAGGGGCGCGTTATGTCGATATAGAGATCGAAGCGCCCGACGAGCATCTGGAATACGTTCGTACGCTTGCCCGCGAGTACGGGTGCTGGCTGATCGTTTCGTTCCACGATTTCGAGGGAACTCCCTCCCTCGACGAGCTGAAGGGGATCGCCCGGCTGTGTCGCACGAAGGGGGCCGATCTGGTGAAAATCGTCACGACGGCCTGGAATATTTCGGATGCTGCCCGTACGATGCGTTTGTATGACCTGCAAGCCGACGGAGCGCTTTTCGAGGGTGCCGCCGCTGCGGAGCGTCCGCAGTTGGTCGCTTTTTCGATGGGCGAAGCCGGGAAATTCACCCGTCTGCTCTGCCTGAAGCTCGGTGCGCCATATACTTATGTTTCAGCTGGAGCATCCAACGCCACGGCGTCGGGGCAATATACCCGCGAGGAGATGGAGCGGCTGCTTTCGGCCGAAAATTATCCTTTCGAGGGATTTCGCGAGTTCCGTCGGACGACGGTTGCCGTTCCTTGTTCCAAGAGCGTGGCCCAGCGGGCTGTGCTGGCTGCTGCGCTGGCTGCGGGAGAGAGCCGGCTCGCCAATTACGCCCCTTGCAACGATATAGTCGGAGCCGTCGAGGTCATCCGGGGTATGGGCTGCCGGATTGCGTCGGACGGTACGACGCTGCATATCGAGGGTGTCGGAGCGGAGCGCTTGGGACGTTGCACGAAGATCGAAACCGGCGAATCGGGGCTGCTCACGCGGCTGTTGACTCCGCTGGCATCCCATATTTCCGCTTTGAACGGCGGTGCCCCGGTGGAAATTTCCGGGCATGGCAGTATTCTGAAGCGCAATCTGCACGAGGCGGTCGCCGCACTGCGCGAAGCCGGCGTGCATTGTTCTGCCCGTGAGGAGGGGTATCTTCCGTTTCGGATCGAGGGCGGTATTACCCGTCGTGAGATCTCCTTTTCGGGGCGGGAGAGTTCGCAGACCGTATCGGGTTTCCTGATGACTTTGCCGTTGTTGCAGGATGCGACCGTGCTGACGGTAACCGAGCCGTCGAGCATTCCCTACCTGGAGCTTACTTTGCGGACGCTGACTCGGTTCGGTGTCCGACTCAACAGGGAGGCGTTTTACGACGGGGTGTGTGGCGGGACGCCTTCGAAAATCGTATTTTCGGTACCGGGCAGGCAGGAGTACCGTCCTTCGGACGTCTTCCTGGAGGCGGATTGGAGTTCTGCCGCCTATTTCGCGGTGGCCGGAGCCGTCGCTTCGTCGCTGGGGCGGACCGAGGGAATTACGCTGCGCAATATGCGGCTCGATTCGCTGCAGGCCGATGAAAAGATACTCGACATCTTGCGTTCGTGCGGTGCCGATGTGAGCGTCGCGCCTGCGGACGCATCCGCAAGGGGCGATATGCCGGGAGATTTGCAGAACATCTCCGTTACTGCGACCGGCCGGCGGCTGAAGGCTTTCGAGGTCGATGCCACGCATTGCCCCGATCTGTTCCCGATCCTTGCGGTGCTGGCTGCCCATTGCGACGGTACGAGCCGTATCGCGGGTGTCGGACGTCTGACGCAGAAGGAGAGCAATCGGGCCGAAACGATCTATGCCGAGTTCCGGACGCTGGGGGCGCGGATCGACATCCGGGGCGACGAGATGTTCGTTACGGGCGGGCCGTTGCATGGAGGAGATGTCCGTTCGCACAACGACCACCGGATTGCCATGAGCCTGATCGTCGCCGGGTTGTTCACGCCGGAGCCGGTGCGGCTGGACGACGTGAAGTGCATCGACAAGTCGTTTCCTTCGTTCCTCGATCTGCTCGCCCGGCAGGAGTAGCGGGGCGGGCAGATGGTATTTCCGTTCCGGCGGAAAGAACGCTTTCCGTGCGGCGAAGCGCGGAAACGATGAACGGGCCGGACGACTGAAGTAAACTCGAAGAAATTTAATTGGCTATGAATTCATACGGAACAAAATTCAGACTCTCGATTTTCGGGGAGTCGCACGGTCCGCTGATCGGCGTGGTGCTCGACGGCGTGCCTGCGGGCATGCCGCTTTCGCGCGAGGATTTCCTCGCGGATCTCGACCGTCGCCGCAGCGGTGCGAAGGGAAGCACGCCCCGCAAGGAGAGCGATTTGCCGGAGATCGTAAGCGGCGTCTGCGACGGGCACACTACGGGTGCTCCGCTCACGATCGTATTCCGCAACAGCAATACCCGTTCGGGCGACTATTCGGACTTTCGCGCGACGCCCCGTCCGGGCCATGCCGATTTCGTGGCGGAACGGAAATACCGTGCCTTCAACGATCTGCGGGGCGGCGGCCATTTTTCGGGGCGGCTGACGCTGACGCTGGTGGCGGCCGGAGTCGTGGCCAAGAAGATGATCGGCCCGATCGAAATCCGGGCCCGGATCACCGAGCTGGGCGGTATTCCCCGCGAGCGGCTGAATTGCGAGCCGGGGAGGGAGTTGGGCGCCGAGGGTGCCCCGACGCTCTGGGACGAGCTGATCGACCGCACGCTCCGGGAGTTGGATTCCGTAGGCGGGGTCATCGAGTGTACCTGCGACAAGGTGCCCGTCGGATTGGGCGAGCCGTTCTTCGATTCGCTCGAATCGCAATTGGCTCACCTGGCATTTTCGATTCCGGCGGTGCGGGGCATCGAGTTCGGCGACGGATTCGCCGCAGCCCGTATGAAAGGTTCGGAGCATAACGACTGTTTTGTGAACGGAGAGGGAAAAACCGCTACCAACGGGGCGGGCGGAATCAACGGCGGTATCTCGAACGGCAATCCCGTGGTGTTCCGCGTCGCTGTCAAACCTACTTCCAGCATCGCGAAGAAACAATATACGTTCAATTTTGCGACGGGACGGATGGAAGAGTTCGTCGTCAAAGGGCGGCACGACGCCTGCATCGCCTTGCGCTGTCCGGTCGTGGTGGAGGCGATCGCTGCGATCGCGCTGGCTAACAACTGATCGTTTTTTGCCGAAAATCAATTGATTTTTAGTAAGTCGGATATTTGCAGCGCTGAATATTATTCGTATTATAATATTTGTCCCGCAGAGGTTTCGTTGCTCGATTCGATGCTGAAACGAAAGGAATACAGCAATACCGGGAAATATGTATTTCCCGGTATTGCTTATGATTGTTCCCTGAATTGGTATCGACGGTTTTTGAAGTCGGCCGGAAATGGGCGGGTACACAAAAAAAGGGTAAGCTACTTATATCGCACCGCTACGACCACATACCCTTGCTTGATTCCTCACCTGGGGGAGTCTGTGGGAGCTGGTCGTATAAGACTTACCCCAGCACAAAAGTACGAATTTTTGCTATCTTTGCAAAGAAAAAAGGAACTATCTGCGATTTTGTCGCTGTTTTTCGAGAGCCGGATGCCGAAAAGGCTGCCTGGATGTGTCTCGGAGGGCGGTGCGGGGAGAGTTAATGAATGAAGAGAATGACGGCGAAAAAAAGATTGCTTGTCGTGTTTATTGCTGCGGTTGCAGTCGGGGCAACGGTGGCTTTGGTTTTCATCTTTCAGTTTTTCGGAGATGCCGTCCGGGAGCGGAGCGACCTTTATATAAGCGCCCGCACGGACTACCCGGGGCTGCTCGACTCTCTGCGTCCCCGTACGGACCATCACTGGGCTTTTGACCGGTATGCCGGCCGTCTGGAGCTGGAGCGCTCCTTCAAACCGGGGCACTACGTACTGGAACCGGGAATGAACGTCGTCGAAATCGCCCGGATGCTCAAACTGGGGATGCAGACGCCCGTGCGCGTTACGCTCAACTATGCCCGTACCCGCGCTTTTCTCGCTTCGCGGCTGGCCCGCCAGCTCGATGCCGATTCTGCGGAGCTGATGCGGGCGCTGACCGACCCGCAGCTCGCCCGGGAGGTCGGGACCGACAGCCTGCAGCTCTTTTCGATCTTTATCCCCAATACTTATGAATTTTATTGGACGGTTTCGCCCGAGGATTTCGTGCGCCGCATGCGCAAGGAGTACGACCGTTTCTGGACTCCGGAGCGGGATGCCGCCCGCCGACGCAGCGGTTTGAGCCGGGACGAGGTGATGACGCTGGCTTCGATCGTCACCGAAGAGACCAACAAGGCCGACGAAATGCCCCGTGTGGCGGGAGTCTATATCAACCGCCTGCGGAAAGGGATGCCCTTGCAGGCAGATCCGACGGTCAAATATGCGTTGCAGGATTTTTCGCTTCGCCGGATTCTGCACAAGCACTTGAGAACCCCTTCGCCGTATAACACCTACCTGAACAAGGGGCTGCCGCCGTCGCCGATTGCGATGCCTTCGGTCGCTGCGATCGATGGGGTGCTGAACTTCGAGAACCACGACTATCTCTTCTTCTGTGCCCGCCCGACTTTCGACGGTTATCACAGTTTCGCCCGCACGTACGGCGAACATCTGGCCAATGCCCGGGCTTATAGTGCGGAGTTGAATCGTCGGAATATTAAATAATTTCCGTATATTTGCCCTCCCTATGTTGGTTAAAATCTATACCGAGAATCCTTCCGAGAAGGAGATCGACCGGGTGGTGAACCTGCTCGAAAGGGACGGCGTGGTGATCTATCCGACCGACAGCGTCTATGCCTTCGGCTGCTCGATCCGTTCGGCGAAGGCCGTCGAGCGGCTGCGCCGGATCAAGGGGAAGGATCTCACGACGTTTTCCGTCGTGTTCGATTCGCTCGGGCGGATTGCCGACTATTGCCGAGTGGATAACGCCCAGTTCCGGTTGCTGAAACAAAATCTGCCGGGGCCTTTCACCTTCCTGCTGGATGCATCGTCGCGTATGCCGCACAAGGCGCTCGAACGGCGCCGTACCATCGGGATCCGTATTCCGGACAATTCGATTCCTCGGGCCATCGTCGAGCGGTTGGGAGCTCCGCTGCTGACCTCTTCCGTGCTGGATGACGAGGAGACCGAATATATGACCGATCCGGAGTTGATCCACGAGCGGTATGGCCGGGACGTAGAGCTGGTGATCGATGGAGGTGCGGGCGATGTGGTGCCGACGACCGTCGTAGATCTGACGGGCGGTGAGCCGGAGATTTTGCGGGAAGGTAAAGGTGTATTGCGGGAATAAACATATGCTAAAAATAGAAGAAGAATGACAAAATTCAAATTCTGGAACGAGGTCTGCAAGTACGGAGCGATCATCGGACTGGTCATGTCCGTGGCTTTCGTTATAGAGCAGTCCTTGATGTTGTCGGGATGGTTTTCGACGATGGGGCTGGTGTGGATCTTGGCCGCAGTCGTTTATATCGCGCTGCTTTACCGTTTCGCCAAGCGCCGCCGTGAACAGTACGGTCACGAACAGGGATTTCCTTTGAGCCGCGGCCTGGGTTTCATTCTGGCCCTGATTCTGTCGTCGGCCCTGATCAAGGGGGTGGTGGAATACCTCTATCGCAGTGTTTTCATCGGATATTCGGAGTATATCGACCGATATACTTCCGCATTGATCCGGTTCGCCGAGGACGGAAAACTTCCTGCGTCGATGGAGGGCGTATTCGCCGAAATGCTGAAAACCATACAGGAGGCGCCGGAGCCTTCCATTCTGGCTACCGTATGGGCTTCGATCTGGGGCAACCTGATCGTCGGCCTCGTCCTGGGGCTTATTTTGGCCGGTATCCTGGCGCGTGCACCCCGGCCTTTCGGTCCTCAATCCGAAGAGTAGAAGAACGATGGATGCTACGCTCGACATATCGGTCGTCGTTCCGCTTTACAACGAGGAAGAGTCCCTGCCGGAGCTGGTCGAATGGATCGACCGCGTAGCTCGCGGCGAGGGTTTGTCCTACGAGGTGATCCTGGTGGACGACGGTTCCGGCGATGGTTCGTGGCGCGTGATCGAGAGTCTGCACGAGCGGTTTGCGGCGGTGCGGGGGATCAAGTTCGCTCGCAACTACGGCAAATCCGCCGCTCTGTATTGCGGTTTCGCCGAAGCACGCGGCGAGGTGGTTTTCACGATGGACGCCGACTTGCAGGACTCGCCGGACGAGATTCCGGCTCTGCGGCATATGGTCCTCGACGAGGGGTACGATCTGGTGTCGGGCTGGAAAAAGAAGCGTCACGACCCGGCGGGGAAGCGGTGGCCGAGCAAGTTTTTCAACTGGACGGCCCGCATCGTTTCGGGAATCCGGCTGCATGATTTCAACTGCGGACTGAAGGCCTACCGCCGCCGGGTGGTCAAGGCGATCGAAGTCTATGGCGAGATGCATCGTTATATTCCGATTCTGGCAAAACAGGCCGGATTCAAGCGGATCGGCGAGAAGGTCGTCGAGCATCGCGCCCGCAAGTACGGTCATTCGAAATTCGGTATGGAGCGGATGGTGAAAGGGTATCTGGATCTCATTACGGTTTCGTTTCTCTCGCGTTTCGGCCGTTCGCCGATGTACTTTTTCGGCAGCCTGGGAACGCTGATGTTCCTTTTCGGCGGATGTACGACGGCATGGGTGATCGGTGCCAAATTGTATAAACAGTGCCATGACCTGCCTGTGCGGGCCGTAACGGACCAGCCGCTTTTCTACCTTTCGCTGCTGGCTGTCGTGCTCGGCGTGCAGTTGTTCCTGGCGGGATTCCTGGGCGAGTTGATCGACCGGAATGCCGCAGACCGTAATAAATACCTGATCGAAAAAACATTGGATAATCAATAAACCTCGCAGAGCCTGTGATTTTCGGCAGGATTCGAAGAGGTTCGTATAAACAAAATAGAAGTTATATGATTCAACGTATTCAGACTTTGTATCTGTTGCTGGTCGTCGTGCTGACGGGACTGGCGCTGTGGCTGCCGCTGGCCGATTTCACCGTCGGAGCGGACACCTGTACGCTGACCGCTTTCGGCCTGAAGGATGCCGCGGGCATCACGTTGCTGCCGACGGTGTATCTGGGGATTGTTCTGGCTGCCGCCTGTCTGTTGCCGCTGGTGACGATTTTCCTTTTCAAGCGCCGCCTGGTGCAGATCCGGTTATGTGCCGTCGAGTTGGTGCTCCTCGTCGGTGCCGGAGCGATGATGGGAATCTATTTCTACCTTTGTAACCGTTACTTCGCGGAAAGTGAATTTTACTCTCATACTCTTAAAATTTCGCTCGTTTTCCCGCTGGTCTGCCTGGTTTTCGACTTGCTGGCTTTGCGGGCGATCTTCCGGGACGAAAAGCTGGTGCGGTCGCTCGACCGGATTCGTTGACCGGACGTATTTCTCGGAAAAAAGGCGTGCGGTCAAAACTGCACGCCTTTTGCGCTTATTTTGGCGGAGAGAACACGGTTTGGTGGGTTTTTTGATACGAAATAAAAATCCGTTGTGTTGTTATATTCGATTTAATGGCATTGTAATATGAAAATAGTATTTAACCCATTGGTAAAACAGGAAAAAATAGTATTTTTACAAAAAGTTTAAGAATAAATACTTTGTGTAAAGTATTATAAAACGAAGTTATTTTTAACCTATTTTTATATCACTCTAAAATTTAATTGTTTATGAAAAAGAGTAGCATTTGGAAATTGCTCTTCAGTGCATTGACCGTGTTCGCCGTAGCGGTGTTCGCGGGATGTACCGACGACAATGACGACATGGGTGCTCCCTATCTGAACGTCACGCCGGAGAACCTGACGTTCGATGCGGAGGGACAGCCCGCAGATGAGTACAACGGTACTTTTATCGTTGAAACGAACCGTCCCTGGCGTGCTATCGTCGAGGACGAACAGACTTGGGTGCGCCTTTCGGCTACCGAAGGCGAGGGCGACGCTGCCGTGACCGTTACGGTACCCGCTTCGAACATCGGTCAATCGGCCAAGGTGACTTTCGAGGTTTACAACTCCTACGGCGCATTGATTCAGAAGGATGTCAATGTGCTTCAGGGCGAAGTGGTGCCGCCGACGCTCATCTTCAACGAAACCGCAGGTAGCGAGTCCGTTGCGAACCCGTATCCGTTGGTTGCCGACTATACGGGTTGGAACACCACCGGCGAGGGGGCTTCGAAGGTTTCCTACGAGGGCGTGAATACTTCGATCCGCGCTTCCGGTAAGAGCAGTGCGGGTGCTTATGACGGTGCTTCGGGTCCGAACGTGATCTTCTTCGGCTCGGCTCCGGCAACCTTTACGGTTAAAGACATAACGCTCGCCTCCGACCAGACCAATCTGAAGCTGACTTTCGGCGGACAGTATTACGACAGTGATAACAATGACAATAATTTCAACAAGGACAACTTCGTGGTTTATCTCAGTGCGAACGGAACGGACTATACTCCGCTGTCTTACGAGGTAAACGACGGTGATCAGGTCGATCCTTACTGGGTATTTGCAACCAAGAACTTTACGCTCAAGAATGCGACTTCGACGCTTTACATCAAGTTCGAGGCGAAAGCATCTTCGAAGTTCCGTCTGGACGATATCACGCTGATGACCGGTAACGGCGGCGAGGAGATCGACTTGGCGGGCGGCGGTGTCGTGCCTCCCGATCCGAGCGGCGATGCGATTTACGAGAACAATTTCGATAAGACGCCTGCTGCGGAGGTCGATGGTAAATGGCCGTTCCTGGACCGGACCGACGCATGGCAGAATGCTTCCGGTACGGGTAATTCGACGGTGACCTATACCTCTACGAACGTATCGGTGCGTACTTCCGGCAAGCTCAGCGGCGGTTACGACGGTGCTTCGGGTTCGAACAAGATTTTCTTCGGCTCTGCACCTGCGACTTTCGACATCAACACTATTACGATGCCTGCGGGCAAGACCAACTACCGGATCATCTTCGGCGGTGCTTATTCGAAGAAGAACGGTGCGACTTACGACAACATTTTCAAACCCGAGTCGTTCCACGTCGCCGTAGGTAACGGAACCGACTGGTCGGGCAACCTGACTTACGAGAAGATCGGCGGCAGCGATACGACCGATCCTTACTGGATTCAGTTTGCCGTAGATTTCACGCTCAAGGAGGCTGTCGGCCAGCTTTCGATCCGTTTCACGGCCGATGTGGCGTCGGTATTCGCAATCGATGACGTACAGCTCGTCGAGGGCAACGGCGGTCAGGAGGTCGATCTCGAAGGCGGTGTGGTTCCGCCCGATCCGGGTGAGGCTACGGCCATTACCATTCCCGAGCTGATCGCACAGATGACTACTACGGAAGCTCCGGTGGATGCCAATGCAGATCGTTATCTGGACGCTGTAGTGATGAACGACGTGGCCGGCGGCAACTATACCTTCAACAACCTGATCCTCGCTACCGAGAATGCGACGGAGGCCGGTAACGGCATCACGCTCTACGGCAGTCAGGTAGAACCTTCGACGCTCGGTCTGAACAAGGGTGACAAGGTGCGCGTAACCCTTTATAAAGGACTTGCCAAGGTGGTAAATTACAGTGGTATGTACGAAGTGACGGGCGCTAAGGAAGCGACTTGGTGCAAGGTCGAGAAGACCGGTACGGTGACTTCGATTCCCACGGCGACGATCGCTGCTGCGGATCTGGCGAAATATCAGGGTATGGCCGTGACGATCGCCAATGCGTCGGTTGCCCAGGCAGGTGTTTGGGCGAGCGCCAGCGCACTCTCTTCGCATACTTTCACTGCCGATGGAGCCAATTTCACCGTATTCTGCAAGCAGAGCGATGAAAAGAACCCGAGCGTGTTCCTCGATGTTCCTTACAAGGCCGCTACGGGTAATATCTCCGGTCTGGCTGCCGTATATAAGAATAATTCCCAGCTCGTTCCGCGCAATCTGGACGACGTGGCCGCTTTCAGCGACAGCTCGACCCCGATGATTACGGGGGTAACTCCGGCCAGCCTCTCCTTCGAGGCAGCGGGAGGCGAGAAGACGCTCACGGTTTCTGTTATCAACCAGGGTGACAACCAACTTAGCGTAAGCGGACTGACCCCCCCCCTGAGCGCTACGGTCGATGGCCTGACCGTGACGGTCAAAGCCGATCCGAATACCGGTACGCAGCCCGTTAATCAGACGCTGACCATCACGTTGGCTAACGGTAACAGCAAGGATGTGCCTGTTACATTGCTCGGTGCCGGCGGCGGAGGAACCGGTGAGGTCGTTGCGTTCTCGATCACGGATATTAAGGCGGATAATGCGGATCTCCCGACCAATGGTTACGGTTCGCAGGTTGTCGCTACGCCCAGTACTTGGGTTAGTTGGACCGTCGGCGGTATCGAGTTCACGGGTGTGAAAATCTGTGAATCGCCCGCTTCCAACGGCTCGATCATTCAGATGCAGGGTAATGACTCCGATGCGGCTAAACAGGCGAAGCTGCAAAACGTGACGCCGATCGACGGGATGTCGAAGATCAAGATCGTTTTCCGGTCGTATCCGAATAAGAGTGGCAGCTACTACAACCCGGGATATACGATGACCGTTGCCGGGGCTGCTCAAACTCCTGTGGAAACATACACGGATAAGAGCGGTTACAGAGAGTATGTACATGAGTACGATCTGGCCGGTTTGGGTGCTGATTCCTTTGTGCTCGACAATAATAAGGTCGGAGCCTTGTATATCGAATCGTTCGAGATTACCAAATAGTTTTTAATATGCCGGATACCGACTCTTGGAGGGATCATCCCCTCCAAGAGTTTGGTTTCTCGGATAGTTTTTTATAGTTTACCGATGATGTCGATGTTCAGATATTGTGAGAAGGGATGGAAATGGCTGTTCCTGACGATGATTGCGCTCTCTGTCGTAGCTTGCGGCGACGATACGGACGATTTTTGGGGTTCTGCCGTATGGCGGACCTCTTCGACGGTCGGAGCTGCGGAGGGTTCGGCCGCCATACAGATTGAGGGACCTGTCGGCGCCGGATGGCGTGCCGAAATCAAGGACGGAGGTGCTTGGTGCTCGTTCAGGCTCAACGATCCGACGGTCCTCGTGAAGGAGGGCACCGTACAGAGTTCGAACATCAGCAATATCCTGGACGTTTATTATACGCGGAATACCGGGAGCGGGGAACGTTCGGCGACCATCGAATTCGAATTTCTCGGCGGAGAGCCGCAGGTGCTCGTGCTGACGCAGTTTTCGGCCTCTTCGACCAACGATCCCTACGACGAGGGGCATGCGACGGCTTGGGCGGAGCTGCCGGAAAAAAAGACTGATGAGAATTTTATTTACGTCAGCCACTTCGCTTCGCTCAATAACCGCACCGTGCGCAACTATTCGTTCTGCTACGACAAAACGCTCCATGTGGCGCATTGGGTGGCTTATCCGCTGCATTCGGTATATAGGGGGTCGATAGACCGTACCGACGATTTTCAGTACGATCCGAAGGTCGATTATTCCTGGCAGCCCAACCTCGCGGCCGGTTCCTATCGGGGCAGTTACGACCGGGGACATCAGCTCCCTTCGGCGGACCGTACGGCTACGCGGGAGTTGAATCTCCAGACGTTTTATGCGACCAATATGACGCCGCAGCTCAACCGGCTCAACCAGGATATGTGGGCCAATCTCGAAGCCAAGGTGCGTGCGCAGATATGCAACGACACGCTTTATGTGGTGACCGGTTGCTATTATGCCAATACCAATACGACGACGACCGACCGTGACGGGAAAGTTTGTCCGGTCCCGACGAATTATTTCAAGGTATTGCTTCGCACGCGCACCGGTACGACCGGTAAACGCATCGCGGATTGTTCGGCCGATGAATTGAAGACGATCGGATTTTGGGTGGATCAGAAGAGCTACGGCGATATTCAGCCGCCTGCGTCCATTTGCATGAGCGTGGCGGAGATTGAAAAGAAGACCGGCTTTACGTTCTTTCCCAATATTCCCGAGTCGGCTGCGGAATCCGTAAAGGCACAAAACTCTCCGAGCCAATGGGGAATCCAAAACTAATTTGACTTATGAAAAAACGACTGATTTTTACAGGACTACTGGCCTTACTGTTCGCAGCCTGCTGTTTCGCGCAGAAACCGTACAAGGTGGTCTTTTACAACTTGGAGAACTTTTTCGATACGATCAACGATCCTGAGGTCAATGACGACGAATTCACACCGGAAGGACCTAAAAAATGGAATTCTGTCAAGTATGCGAAGAAGTTGGGCAATACCGAAAAGGTGCTTTTCGATATTGCCGGTATCGATAAGGATTATCCGATCGTGATCGGCGTATCGGAGGTGGAGAACCGCTCGGTGCTCGAAGATATCATCGCTACGCCGAAGATGGCTCCGGGCAATTACCGGATTTCGCACTACGACTCTCCCGAAGCTCGCGGTGTGGACGTCGCTTTTATGTACCGTCCCGATGTCTTCAAGCTGGAGGGCAGCGCACCGATCCGCACGCAGATTCCTTCGCTTCCGAATTTCAAAACCCGCGATATTTCGACCATGTGGGGTACGATCGACGGCGAACCGTTCTTCTTCATGGTGGCTCACTGGCCTTCGCGTCTGGGCGGCAAGGACGCTTCGGAGTTCAAGCGTATCGCCGTCGGCGAGCAGATGCGTCGAATCGCCGACTCTGTCCTGAAGGTCAATCCTGCGACCAAGATCGTGGCGATGGGCGACTTCAACGACGATCCGACCGATCCGAGCATGTTGGAGGGGCTGAATGCCAAACCCAAGGTCAAGGATCTTCAGCCGGGCGATTTCTTCAGTCCGTTCCACGCCGTGCTTCGTGCCGGTATGGGAACGCTGGCTTACGGCGACGCCTGGAATCTCTTCGACAATATCGTAGTGTCGGAAAACCTGGTCAATGCGAAGCCCGGCGAGTTGCGTCTGGTACGGGCTCCGGGATCGAAGTACTACGGGAATGTCTTCAAGCGTAACTATATGATCCAGCGAGAGGGGCAGTTCAAAGGCTATCCTTTGCGCACGTACGTCGGAAACAATTTCCAGGGCGGTTACAGCGACCACTTCCCCGTTTATATCTACATCGGTAAATAAATACCTTAACTTGAAAGGATATGAAAATAAAAAGTTTACTAATTTTTGTATTTACTCTGATGTCGCTGACCGCGTTCGCTCAGAGCGGCGGTATCAAGGGTAAGGTCGTTTCCCGCGAGGGACGTGTCGCGGTGGACGGGGTGAAGGTTTCGGTCACTCCCGGTGAAATGACTGCCACGACCGACGGCCGAGGTGGTTTCGTGATCGAGAATGTCGAGCCCGGCGAATATACGTTGCAGTTCGAGGCTCCCGAATTCGAGCCTTTGACGCTCGTGGTGCGCGTGGACAAGATGGTGCGCGACATCAATACGGTGATTCTGGTCCCCGAAGTGCTTTCGACCGTAATGGACGATTCGATCTTCGCAGAGTTCGACACCGAGAGCGGCAACGATGCGCAGTCGCTGCCTTCGTCCCTTTCGGCTTCGAAGGACGTTTTCAACAACATCGCTTCCTACCGGTTCAGCGAGATGCGTTTCAACGTGCGCGGTTACGACTCGCAGTATTCGAGCATCTACCTGAACGGCATCCGGTTCAACGATGCCATGACGGGCTATGGCCCCTGGTCGTTGTGGAGCGGCCTGAACGATGCCACGCGTAACCAGGAGAATACCGCCGGGCTGCGCTCGTCGGGCTACGGCATCGACGGCATCGGCGGTACGACCAATGTCAATGCGCGCGCTTCGCAGATGCGCAAGGGCTTCCGTGCCAGCGTCGTGAACGGCAACTCGATGTACCGCTTCCGCGCGATGGTTTCCTACGCTTCGGGCCTGCTCGACAACGGATGGTCGTACGCCTTCTCGTTCTCGACCCGCCAGGGCGGCAACTCTTATGTCGACGGGGTGTACTACAATGCCTACGGTTACTTCGCATCGGTCGAAAAGCGTTTCGGCGGCGATCGCCACAACCTGGCGCTGACCATCCTGGGGGCACCGACCGAGCGCGGAGCGCAGCAGGCGTCGACGCAGGAAGCCTACGACCTGTTGAGTAACAACTATTACAACCCCAATGTGGGCAAGCAGGACGGCAAGCTGCGCAACTCGCGCGTGCGCGATTACCACGAGCCGATCGTGATGCTCAACTACGGGTTCGACATTTCGTCGAATACCAAACTTGCCGCCGCGGCTTCGTTCCGCTTCGGCAAGAACGGCTATTCGGCCCTGACGTGGACGGATGGCCCCGACCCGCGCCCCGACTACTACCGTTACCTGCCCAGCTTCTACACGAACCGTATCCTCCAGTTGTCCGAGGGCATCGAGAGTTCGGATCTGGGGACGTACAACGACCTTGCGCTGCGTTCGATGCGCGAGTGGATCACCGACCCCAGCAAGAGCCTGATGGATTACGACAACATGTTCCGCATGAACTACAACCGCAACAAGTCCGGGGCTTCGGGCATCTACATGATCGAGGAGCGCCATACCGACCAGCGCGATTTCAATTTTGCGGCCAACATCGCCCATACGTTCCGCAACCAGTCCGTGCTGCGCGGAGGCCTGACGGCGCGTATCAACCGCACGGAGTACTATGACCAGGTGAAAGACCTGCTCGGCGCCGACTACTGGCTCGACGTGGATAAGTTCGCCCTGCGCGACAACGGCAACTACAACCCGCTGCTTTCGCAGAACGATCTGGATTATTACCTCAAGCACGGCGAGGCCCGCCGCGTCGGGGAAGGCGACAAGTTCAGCTACGATTACTACGCCAACCTGCGCCAGGCACAGGTCTGGGCGCAGTATTACGCCTCGTTCGGCGGTTTCACGATGAGCCTCGGCGGCGAGGTCGGCTACACGGCCATGTGGCGCGACGGCCGGCTGCGCAAGGGACTCTTCGCGAACAACTCGCTCGGTAAATCGAAGACGCTCGACTACCTGACCTACAAGCTCAAGGGCGAGTTCTCGTACCGTTTCTCGGGTGCGCATGCCATCGACGCCAATGTGGCCTACATGGTCAATCCCCCGCAGTTCCGCGACGCTTTCGTTTCGGCGCGTACCCGCAATACGACTACGCCGGGCCTCGATTCCGAGAAGGTACTCGGCGTCGACCTGTCGTACAACCTCAACCTGCCGTGGATCACGGCGCGCGTTTCGGGTTACTATACCTCGGTCGCCGACCAGTCGAAGGTCATCTCGTACTATGACGATACGCAGTCGTCGTTCACCAACTTCGCCATGAGCGGCATCGACAAGCGTTACTACGGCCTCGAAGTGGGCGTCGTGGTTCCCATCTGGGGCGGCATCTCGTTCAACGGCGCCCTGAGCCTGGGCGACTACCGCTATACGTCGGACGCCAACTTCACACAGACGCGCGACAACAGCGAGGAGGTGCTCCGCGGCGACAAGGTGCTCTGGGACGACCTCTACGTCGAAAGCACGCCCCAGACGGCGCTCAACCTCGGCCTGAGCTACCGCGGCCCGCGCAACTGGTTCGCCTCGGTCGATTTCAACTATTACGACCGTATCTACCTCTCGATGAACCCCGCGCGCCGTACCCGTGCCGCTTATGCCACGGTACTGCGCCCCGACGAGGCGGCACAGCTCCCCGGCGCCGTGAAATACACGGCGCTGATGAACCTGCGCGATCAGGAGAAATTCGACTCGGCCTATACGCTCAACCTGAGCGTCGGCAAGAACTGGTACATCCACCGCATCTACCAGCTGGGCTTCAGCCTCGAGGTGAAGAATATCCTCAACGACCAGACGATCCGCACGGGCGGTTACGAACAGATGCGCCTTTCGCGCCGTACCTATGTGAACAAGGAGGGTGCGGCCGCCCAGCCGATCCAGTACTACGTGCCGTTCGATTCGAAGTACTTTTACCTGCTGGGGACGACCTATTACCTGAATGTATATTTCCGCTTCTAATACGATATGACGATTATGAAAAAGATATTTCAGTTATGTGCCGTGCTGGCCGTGATGTTTGCGGTTACGGGGTGCTATAATGATTTCGATGCGCCGAAGCCTGCCAAAGTCTATACCGACGAGGATTTCGCGGGGATGAAGCATATCTCCATCGCCGATGTGAAACAGATGTTCCTCGATGAGCACAAGTCGCTCGGCGGTACGGGCAGCAACTCGAGCTGGGGCGATACGAAGTACGTACAGATCGGCCAGTCGCCCGACGGGCTGGATTACTACATCAAGGGCAAGGTGCAGTCGAGCGACGAGGAGGGTAACGTCTACAAGTCGCTCTACCTGGTGGACGATTCGGGTGCCATCGAGGTGAAGCTCACTACGGGGCTCTATTTTACCTATCCGATGGGGCGTTTCGACAAGGCCACGGGTACGATCCCCTCGAACTGGGTCTATGTCAAGGTCTCGGGCCTCTATATCGGCAACTACCGCATGATGCTGTCGCTGGGCGAGGGGCCTACCGATTCCTACAACAAGGTGGGCGAACATAAATTCTATGCCAACTCGAACATCGAAGACCCGACGGAGATCCGCAAGCGCGTGTTCCTCGGCGAGGAGACGCAGCTGGAGCTGGGCAAGGAGATCCTCGAGGTCACCGAGGCCAACTGCGACGATTTCTTCGGCCAGAACGGGCAGCAGTATTTCGGGCGTCTGGTGATCCTGCGCGGCGTTACGTGCCGTTACGGGACGGTGGGGTCGAACATCTATCCCGCGTGGATGTATACCGACATCCGTCCGGTGATGAACAAGGTCTGGTACCGCTGGGCGTTCAGCAACGACGGTACGAACCTTTACGGTTCGGTGCTTTTCACCTATGACAGCACCCTGCCTTCGACGACCAACAAGAAGGGGGTCTATACGGTGCGCACGAGCGGTTATTCGCGTTTCGCCCAGTATCCCGTCGTCCGCGACGGCGCGAAAGGCGATATCATGGCCATCTTCGGCATCTACTCCAAGGACTGGACATACAACTACGGCGCTTACCAGTGCACGGTCAACTATTTCGACGACATCATGTTCGACAAAGACGCCTTCCTGACGGAGGCGGAGGTCGAGCACCTGTTCCGCATCATCAATATGCTGAAGGAGCGGGGCTGCGGCATCATTTACATCAGCCACAAGATGGACGAGATCCTCCGCATCAGTGACGAGGTCACCATCATGCGTGACGGTCAGTGGGTGGCAACGCGCCACGCCAAGGACCTGACCATGGAGGAGATCATCAAGCTGATGGTGGGCCGCGAGCTGACCAACCGTTTCCCGCCCAAGGACAATAAGCCCGGCGAGGTGATCCTGGAAGTGGAGCATCTGGCGGGCAAATACACCCGCCTGAAGGACGCCAGCTTCCAGCTGCGCAAGGGTGAGGTGCTGGGTATCGCCGGACTGGACGGCTCCGGACGCACGGAGGTGCTGGAGAATCTGTTCGGCGCCATGACCAAGGAGAGCGGCACCATCCGCCTCCACGGTAAGGAGATCAAGAACAAGACCCCCCGGGAAGCCATTAAAAACGGCTTCGCCCTGCTGACGGAGGAACGCCGGGCCACGGGTATCTTCGGGATCCGTGACATCAAGGAAAACACCGTCATTTCTAACCTGAAAAGCTATCTGGCAGGCGGTTTCTGCCTCAGCGAAAAGAAAATGAAAGAAGATACCGACTGGGCGATCCAGGCCATGCACATCAAAACGCCCAGTCAATCCACACAGATCCGCTCCCTCTCCGGCGGAAACCAGCAGAAGGTGGCTTCTGACTAAGCCTGAGGTCCTGCTGCTGGACGAGCCGACCCGCGGTATCGACGTGGGCGCGAAATACGAGATCTACCAGCTGATCCTCGACCTTGCCAAGGAGGGGAAGGGTGTCATCATGGTGTCCTCCGAAATGCCGGAGCTGTTGGGCATTTGTGACCGTATTCTGGTCATGTCCGGCGGTGTTCTGGCCGGCGAGGTGGATGCCCGGAACACCAGCCAGGAGGAGATCCTGACGCTGGCAGCCAAATATGTGTAAGGAGGAGCGCACTGTGAATCAAGAAACGAACGTACAGGAAAAGGAAGCCCGTGTCCGGCAGCCGTGGACGGCCCAGCGGGTGGGAGATATCCTTTTAAATAACGCATTGCTCATCATCATGGCCATTGCGGTCGTTTACATCGCCATCAAGAACCCCAACTTCATCAAACCCGCATCACTCATCAACATCCTCTCCCAGACGGCGGCCTATCTGCCTGCCGCATTGGGCATCGGCGGCTGTATCGTGCTGACCGGTACCGACCTGTCCGCAGGCCGTGCCGTGGGCATCACCGCCTGTATCTCTGCATCTCTGCTGCAGAACGCCGCTAACATGGCCAACAAGATGTGGCCGCAGATCGGTACTCTGCCCATTCCCGTGGTCATTGTGCTTGCCATGCTCATCGGCGCGGCGATCGGCTGCTTCAACGGCTTCTTCGTGGCAAAATTCAAGCTGCATCCCTTCATCGTGACGCTGGGCACCCAGCTGATCCTCTACACCGTGCTGCTTTTGTATGTCCAGCAGGGCAACAACAAGGGCATGGCTATCTCCAACCTTGACCCGTCCTACACCGGCTTTGTCAAGGGCAGCCTGTTCAGCATCGGCGGCACCCCCATCCCCAACTATGTGCTGTTCGCCATTGTGCTGACGGCGGTCATGTGGTTCGTGTGGAACAAGACCACCTTCGGCAAGAATATGTTCGCTCTCGGCTCCAACGAGGAGGCCGCCAGAGTTTCCGGCGTCAATGTGTTCGGCGTGACG
>OODO01001088.1_pt1 | contig 20445 bp, 16 predicted proteins | sample 1671261 | NCBI WGS metagenome assembly OODO01 (sample SAMN06348138, study PRJEB24527) | human gut metagenome | biome: human gut; feature: ankylosing spondylitis patient; material: feces | host: Homo sapiens | place: China | collected 2015-10 | reverse complement strand
GACTACATCATCTGTTCCGGCTCCGGAAACCGGTTCCTGCTGTTCGACACGTTGCGGTCGGATCTTTCCGGCCTGAATATTGCCGCCTTCGCCGCAGAAGAGCTGCACCGGTTCGGCGTCGACGGCCTGCTGCTGCTCACACGCGACGGGCGGGGACGTTTCGGAATGCGGATGTTCAACACCGACGGTTCGGAGGCGGAGATGTGCGGCAACGGCATCCGCTGCGTGGCGCGGCTGGCGCGGGAGCGTTATCCGGAAGCGACGGGCGAACGATTCGCCGTCACCTCCGGCGGCCGGGAATACCGCATCACGTGCGAGGAGCCGATCTTCGGCGCGCTGCCCACCTTCGGGGCGGAGATTCCGCTGTCGCTGCACGGCGACGACTTCCCGCCGTCGCTCCCGGCCGAAGGATTCGTCGGACAGCCCGTTCCCGAATTGGACGAAGGGCTGGCCTTCACCTTCTTGCAGCCGGGCAATCCCCACATCGTCGCCCTCGTCGCACCGGACAGCGCATGGCTTTTCGGCAGCGACGGGCGGCTCGATACCCGACGGCTCGCGGAGCTGGGCGAACGGGCCAACCGGATGCGCGGGGTATTCCCCCGGGGAATCAACGTCAGCCTCTTCTGCCGACTGGACGAGGGACGCATCTTCGCGGCGACCTACGAGCGCGGCGTTGGCATCACCTCCTCCTGCGGCACGGCGATGACCTCGTGCGCCACGGCCGCCGCATTGCTCGGACTCGCCGGCTTCGACACGACCGTCGAGGTCTGGAACCGCGGCGGCCGCGTGCGCTGCCTGCCGCGCCGCACGCAGCAGGGAAAGATTCACGCCGAATTTCTCCGCCAGCGCCTGCCGAATTTCCGCAAATGCCGCGTCCGCCGAAAGCGATTCGAGCTGTTCATCCAGCGCATCCGCCGTTTCCAGCGTCACCGCCTGAAACGCTTCTTCTGCCTGCTTCAGCAGCAGTAAGCGGCATTCCTCCGCCCGGTGCGCCGCGTCCAGCGTGTCGCCCATGGCGGCGAAGGCGTTCATTGCGCCCAGATAGTCGCCAGCGCCCAGCAAATCCTCCGCTGCCAAGTACGCCTTGCGCGCTATCGCCGCTGTGCAGGCATCCGAAAGTGCGCGGGACTGCCCGTAGCCGTTCAGCGAGAGGAACAGGTCGCGCGCGCCCTCGTAGTCGCCTTGGCTCATCATCTGCCGCCCCTGCCGGATAGCTTGCTCCGGAATCGCGGCTTCCAGCGTCTGCGCTCGTTCTGCGCAGTCCTCAAAGCTGCCCAGCGAGACGTAGATGTCCAGCGCGGAATCGAGTTCGCCCTCGTTTTCCGCGTCCAGCGCATCCAGATAGCGCAGATACCGGTCGGCGCTCTTGAACGGTGCGATTTCCAGCAGATTCGCCCGCGCTAAGTCGATCTTGCCGTTTTGCAGGGCATCCAGCGCCGCAGCGTACAGCGCGTACTCCGCCGAATCCTCGTATTCGCCCAGCTGATGGAACAGCTCCGCCGCCTCCGCGTACTCGCCGCTGCCCATCATCAGCTGCGCCCGCTCGTAGTACCGCTGATTGCTGTACGCCGAGCAGCCCGCCGCTCCAATGCTTACGCACACGAGCAGCAGCATCGTCAGGAATTTCTTGCACTTTGCGTTCATGGTCATCCCTCCAGTCGTTGTGCTGGAAACAGGATGCACCGAACGCGGAAAATTTATGAGGGAAACGGCGAACTTATTTTCTCCGCATCAGGCGGAAAATGTCGCTGCGCTTTGCCAATTTCCAGTATGTCAGGCACAGCGCGCCATACACCGCCGCGCCGCCGATGACCTGAACCGCGAGTTTCCCCCAGCCGTGCAGCGGGAGAACGTGCCCCAGCAGCGCGACCGCGCCCGCCATCACCAGCCCGAACAGGCAGTAAACGCCCGTTGTTTTCAGGTACTGCGCATACGGCAGTTCCTTGCGCAGATACACAAACTGCACCGCAGGAACGGAAAACTCCGCCAGCACCGTCGCCGCCGCCGCGCCCATTGCCCCGAACGGCGGAATCAGCACAAAATTCGCAATCAGGTTGATGACCGCGCCCGTCAGCACACTGTGGACGAAAATCGTGTCGCGCCCCTGCGGCAGTACCCACTGCGTGCGGATGACGTTCGCGAAGCCAATTGACAGGAGCGTAAATGCGAGGGGAATCATCAGCGTGCCGGAATACGCGAAATCGTCCCCGTAGAACAGGGGCGCGAAGTTCACCGCCACCGCCGCCAGCCCAAACGCCATTGCGCACACCATGCACATCACCAGTTCCATGCTCAGGCGGATGTGGCGCTTGACCGCATCCATCTGCTTCATCCGCGTCATGCGGCTGACCTTGGGCAGCATCACCGTGCCGATGGCGGAAATGAATCCGGACAGGCAGAGGATGATTTTCTCCGCGTTCTCGTACAGCCCGGTTTGCGCCATGTCCGCCAGCGCGCCAATCATCACCTTGTCCATCTGCCGGTAGACGCTCACGGCGATGACCGAAATCGACAAAAGCGCGCACGGGGCAAGATGCTTCAAGGCTTCCTTCCATGTCACCTTCACCGGCGTGACTTTCCCGCGCAGGCTGAACATGCAGCTAAGGCAGCCAAGCAGCGTCGAGAGCGACCACACGAAGGCGTATACCCACAAATCCTCCGGCTTGCGCACGAAGAGGAACACCGCCGCCGCCGCAAGCAGCTTGACCGCCGTGTTGCGCAGGGCAATGGGCTTGAACTCATCCAGCCCCATTAAGCACCAATCGAGGTTGACAAGGCAGCTGACGCTCATCATCGTTAGGTTCAGGGAGATGATTTTCTCCTCGCCCGCGATGAAAAAGACGTACATCAGCCAGACAAGCAGCGTCACCCCGGCAACCAGGCGCTGCATCTTCCAGATGGCGGAGAAAGTCCGGTTGAGGGCGTCGCGGTCGTCGCGGACGCGGGCGATTTCGCGCGGGCCGTAGTTCTCCAAGCCAAGCAGACCAATCAGCACAAACACATAGCTGATCGCCCAAGAATAGCCGTACAGCCCGACACCCTCCGTCCCGACGACGCGCGAGAGGTACGGCGCGGTCACCAGCGGCAGCAGCATCGAAAAGACGCGGTAAGCAACATTATAGAGCGTGTTTTTGCGCGTATTCATGGCAAGTCCTTTCCTGCCGAAAAAAACGGCATCACAAGACAATTCGCCATCGGACGGCAAAATCCTGCGTGATTGTGAAAACTGCCCCTCCTGGCGTGCAAATTTTTGTCGAAAAAACCGCCCTTCACAAGCAATCCTTTCCGTGCTATCATCGTCTCGATGGATTGCGCAAAGGAGCTTGCTTTTATGATGTTCCGCATGTCCCGCCTGACCTATCGCCATACCATCGCCGCCAGCTATCTGGGCTACATCACGCAGGCGATTGTCAATAACCTCGCGCCGCTGCTGTTTGTGACGTTCATGTCCGAATTTTCGCTGACGCTGGAACAGATAACGATGATGACGACGGTGAATTTCGCCGTACAGCTGCTCGTTGACCTGCTCAGCGCCAAGCTCGTTGACCGCATCGGCTACCGCGTGAGCATCGTTGCGGCGCATGTGCTGGCGGTATTGGGCTTGTCCGGCATGGCGATTCTGCCCGGCATCCTGCCGCCCATGACGGGGCTGATGATTGCGGTTGTGCTGTACGCCATCGGCGGCGGGATGATTGAGGTGCTCATCAGCCCGATTGTCGAGGCTTGCCCGACGGAAGGCAAGAGCGCCGCTATGAGCCTGCTGCACTCCTTCTACTGCTGGGGGCATGTGGCGCTGGTGCTGCTTTCGACGCTGTTCTTCGCCGCGTTCGGCACGGCCAACTGGCGCGTGCTGACGCTTCTGTGGATGATTGTGCCGATTGCGAACGCGGTGTACTTCTCTTTCGTGCCGCTGTACCCGATTGTGCCGGAAGAAGCGCAGCAGATGCCGATGAAGCGGATGCTGACGAGCCGGGTGTTCTGGCTGCTGATGGTGATGATGGTCTGCGCGGGTGCGTCGGAGCAGGCGATGTCGCAGTGGGCGAGTACGTTCGCGGAGAACGGCCTGCGCATCACCAAGACGATGGGAGATTTGCTCGGCCCGTGCGCGTTCGCCATCACGATGGGCACGGCGCGCGCCCTGTATGGCAAGTTTGCGGATAAACTGCCGCTGAAAACTGCCATGATTGCGTCCAGCATTCTGTGCATCGTGTGCTACATTGTGGCGTCGCAGAGCGGCAATGCGCTGGCGGCACTGCTGGGCTGTGCGCTGTGCGGCTTCTCGGTGGGCATCTTCTGGCCGGGCACGTTCTCGCTGGCGGCGCTTGCGCTTCCGGGCGCGGGTACGGCGATGTACGCGCTGATGGCGCTCGCCGGCGACCTCGGCTGTTCCGCCGGCCCGACGACGGTGGGGCTGTTTTCCGGCGCGCTCGGCGGTCTGCAATCCGGCTTAACCGTTGGCATGATTTTCCCGATTGCGATGCTGGTGTTGTGTGTGTTCTTGAAGACGGAGAAGAAGAAGGGGTGAACCAAGGGGCGTTGCCCCTTAGACCCCAGCAGGGCTTTGCCCTGCACCCACGAAGGGTCTTCGACCCTCTCGACACCCATTTCGCGATTGAGTTGGTAACACTTTCAGGCAATGCCCGCGTGTTTATCCAATGAACCTTCGGTTCAGTAAAAACAAAAGGATGAAACAAACCATGAAGAATTTCGTTTTCATTTCCCCGAATTTCCCCGTCAACTACTGGCAGTTCTGCCGTCAGCTGCGCAATAACGGGCTGCGCGTCCTCGGCATCGGCGATCAGCCCTATGATACCCTCCTGCCCGAACTCAAGAGCGCCCTGCACGAATACTACAAGGTCGGCAGCATGGAGAATTACGACGAGGTGTACCGCGCCGTCGCGTTCTTCATCAGCAAATACGGCCGTATCGACTGGCTGGAGAGCAACAACGAATACTGGCTGGAGCGCGATGCCATGCTCCGTACCGATTTCCACATCACCAGCGGCTTCCAAGTCAGCGATATGCCGCGCATCAAGTTCAAGTCCAAGATGAAGGAATACTATCAGAAGGTCGGCATCGCGACGGCGCGCTACCATATGGTGGATAATTTCGATGGCTGCAAAGCGTTCATCAGCGAAGTCGGCTACCCCGTTATTGTCAAGCCGGATAACGGCGTGGGCGCGTCCCACACCTACAAGCTGTCCAGCGACGATGACCTCCGACACTTCCTCATCGTCAAAGAGCTGGAAGTTTCCTACATCATGGAGGAGTTTATCCACGCCGAAGTCAACAGCTACGACGCCATCATCAACAGCAAGGGCGAGCCGATTTTCGAGACGGGCAACGTCAGTCCCGTCTCTATCATGGACATTGTGAACAACGACGACAACTCCGTGTACTACATCGTCAAGGATTTGCACGATGATGTCCGCAAGGCGGGTCGCGCGACGGTAAAGTCCTTCGGCGTGCGCAGCCGGTTCGTGCACTTCGAGTTCTTCCGCCTGACCGAGGATCAGCCGTCGATGGGCAAGAAGGGCGACGTGGTTGCGCTGGAGGTCAACATGCGGCCGTGCGGCGGTTTCTCGCCGGACATGATGAATTTTGCCAACTCGACCGACGTGTACAAGATTTGGGCGGACATGATTGCCTATGACAGCACGCTGATGCCGCAGGGTGAGCACGCCTTCTGCGCGTTTGCGGGTCGCCGCGACGGCAAGCACTTCCGTCTGTCGCACGAGCAGCTGATGACGAAGTACGCCGCGCAGATGAAGATGGTCGGCCGCGTGCCGGACGCCTTGTCGGGCGCAATGGGCAACATGATGTACGTCGCGAACTTCCCGACGGAGGACGCAATGAACGCGTTCTACGCGGATGCGTGCGGGACGGTGTAATTCCCCCAAAAAACAAGCAGGCTGTCTCTGATGGTTTCGGAGGCAGCTTTTTCGTTGCTTTTTCGTCAAAAAAAGTTAGCATCGTCTAACTTTTTCGCTTGACAAACTGCCTGTTATCATGTAGAATATCTGCGTTAGCCAAGACTAACATATGCAGGAGGACCCCATCATGCTGGAACGCGCGCTGATTGACCACGGCTCCCCGACGCTGGCGAATATGAAGGTCGGCAGCCTGTTCACCTCGTCCTGCGCGGATGCGACGGGCTTTCGCGCGGAGTTCCGGCGTGTGCAGGCAGCGCTTGAATCGCGCGGCGTGTCGCTGAGCATCCTGCGAGTGCAGCAGGAGCGCGCGCTGGTGTACGTCTACCGGCAGGAGACGCTCGCGGCGCTGCTTGCACAGGCGGATGTTCAGGCGTTTCTGCGGGCAATGGGCTACGGGGACACATCCCCCGACGGCGCACTGGCATTCCTGCGGCAGCGCTTGGCGGAATCGCCCTGCTTCCCGCACGAAATCGGCGTCTTCCTCGGCTATCCCCTCAGCGACGTCATCGCGTTTATGCGCGACGGCGGGCGCGGCTGCCGATGCAGCGGATGCTGGAAGGCATACACGAACGAGTGTGAAGCAATGCGCGTTTTCCAGCGCTACAAGGCGTGCCGCGCGGCATACCAGACGCTTTTCCGCGCCGGATGGCCGCTTGAACGGCTGACCGTCCGCGCATAATTCAATTGTGAAAGGAAGTTTTCTCATGAGCAAGATTGCGGTTATTTACTGGTCGGGCACGGGCAACACGCAGCAGATGGCGGAGGCCATTGCGAATCAGGCGCACGCGGATCTCTTCACCGCGAGCGAGTTCTCCCCCGAAAAAGCGGCGAACTACGATGCGTTCGCTTTCGGATGCAGCGCGATGGGCGCGGAGCAGCTGGAAGAGGATGAGTTCGAGCCGATGTGGAACGCGGTTGCGCCCGTGCTGGGCAGCAAGAAGGTGGTGCTGTTCGGCAGCTACGGCTGGGGCGGCGGCGAGTGGATGGACATCTGGAAGCGCGACAACGCGGGGCTGAATATCGTCGATACGGTCATCTGCCAAGACGCGCCGGATGACGACGCGCTGGCGGCGTGCCGTTCGGCGGCGGACAAGCTGGCATAATCAGCAAAATTGCATGAAAACACAGGGCGGTCGGCATAAAAAGCGGACTGCCCTGCTTGCTTATCCGTTCAAAAGCCGGAGCGCCGCCAGCGTTTCCGCGTCTGCCGCGCCGGATGCGATAAGTACGCTTTTCTGCTGGAATTGGCGGAGCGCCTGCTCGGTTTCCGCGCCGAAATCGCCGTCCGCGCCATGCAGGGGCAGGGGGAATCCCGCCGCCATCAGTGCGCTTTGCAGGCCTTTCACCGCGTCGCCGGAATCGCCGATTTGCATCAGCCCCATTCGCCCCGCGAACATCGTCAGCATCCCGTGAAACTGCCAGCGGCTCGCGCTTGTGTCCGCCTTCACGCCGCCGCCGGAGTAGTGCAGAATCCGCAGTGGGTTCGTCTGCATGACGACGCCGACGTGGTAGTAGTCGCGGCGGTCAGCGGAGGAGGCGTATCGGCTTGGGAGGGCGTACCCCTTTGTACCCGGTTCATGCGCGCGGAAGACGAGTTCGCCGCGCCGGAGCTGCCCCGCGCCGCGCAGGGGATTCAAGTCGTGCATGGCGTTGCGCGCCGTCCAGTTTGTGCCGTGGATGCCGCGCCATTGTCCGCCGCTGCGGCGAATCGCGCCGATGACCAGCCCGATGCAGTCGCAGTAGCCGTCCGAGCCGTCGCGCCCCAATCGGTAGCGCGGATCAGCCGCCTGAATCCGCCGTACATTCGTCAGAAATTCGTCGATGGTCATGTTTTCACCCCGATTCAGCCTATGCGAAAAGGCGGTTTGGGGTGCAAAAAAAAACGGAGCAGCCGCAAAAGCCGCTCCGCCATCAGTTCACTTTGGATTACGCATCCACGCGGAAGGCGTAGATGGTCGTCGTGTCGTAGATTTCGCCGGGACGCAGCGTCGTCGTCGGGAAATTCGGGTGATTCGGGGAGTCCGGGTAGTGCTGCGTTTCCAGGCACAGACCGGAGTAGGGCAGATAGTGCATTCCGCCCTTGCCATCGGCATAATCGGTGGTGCAGGCGGTGTAGAACTGCACGCCGGGCTGGTCGGTGATGACTTCCATCGTCCGGCCGGATTCCTCGTGGTGCACGCACGCGCACAGCCCCATCGCGCTGCCCTTGCGCAGGACGTAGTTGCAGTCGTAGCCCTTGGCGTAGCGCATCGGCACGCACTCGTTCATGCAGTCAAGCCCGTCGCCGACGAGCATCTCCTCGCGCAGGTCAAGCGGCGTTTGGCTGACAGGCATGTAGCCGCCCGTCGGAATCAGGCCGCTGTCCACCGCCGTCACCACGTCGCTGTCGATGTAGATGGCGTGGTCGCGCACGGTGCCGTGGTCGTATCCGGCGAGGTTGAAATAGGTGTGATTCGTCATGTTGATGACGGTCGCCTTGTCGGTCGTCGCCTGATAGTGGAACGTCAGGTTGCAGTCGTCGTCCCACGAGATGGTCACGTCCGCCGTCAGATTGCCGGGGAAGTTCTCCTCCATGTCCGCGGAAACGTAGTGGAACTTGACGGAATCCACCGTATCCCCCGCGACGGGCGTCGCCTGCCAGACCTTCTTCTGGAAGCCGATTTTGCCGCCGTGCAGGCGGGCTTGCAGGCGGCGCTGGAAAGCGGCCTGCCCGTCAAGCTGAACTGTGTGCCGCAGGCGGGCATCAACGAGGGCGAACTGGAACAGCTCGCTGCACTGGCAAAGGACAACGCCCTGCAGGTGCGGTTCATTGAGATGATGCCCATCGGCTACGGCGCTGCCATGCCCTGCATCTCCGGCCCGGAGCTGCGGGCGCGGTTTGCCCGGCGCTGGCCGGAGCTTGCGCCCCTTTCCACTGCGCAGGAGCACGCTTTAGGCGACGGCCCGGCGGTGTACTACACCGTGCCGGGCTGGCAGGGCAGCATCGGCTTTATTGCAGCGGTGCACGGCAAATTCTGCGCTTCCTGCAACCGGGTACGGCTGACAAGTCAGGGCTTTTTGCGCCCCTGCCTTGCCAGCGAGACCGGGTGCGACCTGCGCGCACTGCTGCGCGGCGACGCGGACGATGCGCAGCTGCTGACCGCTATCCGGGAGACCATCTGGGCAAAGCCCCGGGAACACCATTTTAACGACAGTTCCATGCCCGCTACCCGCGGGATGTATCGCATTGGAGGATAAATAACTATGGGTAAGCTTCTGGCAATCTGCACCAGCCCCAAGCGGGGCACCGTAAAAACCGAGGTACCCAGCGCCGTTTTGACCCCGGAATGGGGCATCGTGGAGGACGCCCACGGCGGCAACTGGCACCGTCAGGTCAGTATGCTCAGCGCCGAAAAAATTGAGGCCTTCCGAAAGAAGATCTGGGTGGACTACGGTGCCTTCGGCGAAAATCTGGTCATCGAGGGCTTCGATTTCCGCAATCTGCCGGTGACCAGCCGGTTTGCCATCGGGGATGTGGTGCTGGAAATGACCCAGATCGGCAAAGAATGCCACAACGACTGTGTCATCAAGCAGCAGACCGGCGAGTGCATCATGCCCCACGAGGGCGTGTTCGCCCGGGTGCTCACCGGCGGCGAGATCCATGTAGGGGATGAGGTGACCCTGCTGCCCGCACTGGAAAACCCGCCCCTGCGCGCTGCCGTCATTACCCTTTCCGATAAAGGCAGCCGCGGAGAGCGGGAGGATAAAAGCGGCCCGCTGATTGTAGAAATGCTCACCGCCGCTGGCTATGTGGTGGAGGAGACCATGATCCTGCCGGACGAAGCCAAGGCGCTGAAAGCGCAGCTCATCCGCATGGCAGACGGTCGTCAGGTGAACCTTGTGCTCACCACCGGCGGCACCGGCTTCTCCCCCCGGGACATCACCCCGGAGGCCACCTGCGCCGTTGCCGACCGCAACGCCCCCGGCATTGCCGAAGCTATGCGCTATCACAGCCTGAGCATCACCCCGCGCGGGATGCTGAGCCGCGGCGTCAGCGTGCTGCGCGGCAAGACTTTGATCGTCAACCTGCCGGGCAGCCCCAAGGCGGTGCAGGAGAACCTCGAGTACATTCTGCCCAGCTTGGAGCACGGGGTACGCATCGCCGCGGGTCTGGACGGCGAGTGCGCCCGTAAGTAAGGTTTCCTGCCCTGTTTTCCTTTACGGGGCGTAGAAATATACTATTTTTCCACTTAAAGTAAGGAGAAAACAGAGATGAACAACCATCGCATTTCCCGACGGAGCTTTCTGGCCGCTGCCGGTATGGCCGGTGCAGCCGCTGCCCTCACCGCCTGCGGCGGTGCTGCTTCCAGCGCAGCATCGTCCGTGGCTTCCTCTGCCGCCGCTTCCTCGGAAGCAGCACAGAGCGTGGAGTTGATCGTGTTTGCCGCCGCCTCCCTCACCGAGACACTGAATGCTATCGGTGAGTGCTACACGGCAGACCACCCGGAGGTGACCTTCCGTTTCAACTTCGACTCTTCCGGCACCCTCAAGACCCAGATCCAGGAGGGCGCGGATTGCGATCTGTTCATCTCTGCCGGTCAGAAGCAGATGAATCAGCTGGACATCACCGCTTCTACCGATGTGAACAAGGACGGCCTTGACTTTGTGGATGCCGACAGCCGCGTGAACCTGCTGGAAAACAAGGTGGTGCTCTGCGCGCCGGAGGGCAGCGACAAGGGCATTGACAGCTTTGACGCACTGGCCGAGCATCTGAAGGCGCAGGATATCCTGTTCTGCATGGGCAACAGCGATGTGCCCGTGGGACAGTATACCCAGAAGATCCTTACCTACTACCAGTTGGACGAGGCTGCACTGGCTGCTGCGGGCGTGATCACCTACGGCTCCAACGTCAAGGAGGTGACCACACAGGTCACCGAAGGCAGTGTGGATGCAGGTGTCGTTTACTGCACCGATGCGTACAGCGCCGGTCTGACCCCCGTGGACGAGGCCACCAAGGAAATGTGCGGTCAGGTCATCTACCCCGCCGCCGTACTGAAGGCCGCCCCCAACGCCGAGGCTGCCAAGGAGTTCTTGGCTTACTTACAGACCGACAAGGCCATGACCGTGTTCGAGGGTGTGGGCTTCAGCGCCGTATAAAGGAGCAGACATGGACTGGTATCCGTTGTGGAACAGCCTGCGCATTGCTTTGATCAGCTGCGCAGCGGTGTTCTTTCTTGGCATTTTTGCAGCCTACTATATTGCCCGTCTGCCCCGGATGGTCAAGGGTGTGCTGGATGTGCTGCTCACCCTGCCCATGGTGCTGCCGCCCACGGTGGTGGGCTACTTTCTGCTGCTGCTCTTTGGCGCAAAGCGGCCGCTGGGCATCTTTTTCATGCAGCATTTCGGGGTAAAGCTGGTCATGAACTGGTACAGCGCCATCTTTGCCTCCATCGTGGTGGCATTTCCGCTGATGTACCGCACCGCGCGCGGCGCGTTTGAAAGCTTTGACGAAACGCTGGCGTGGTCGGCGCAGACGCTGGGACAGTCCGATCCATGGATCTTCTGGCGGGTGCGGATGCCCGCCTGCCGTCAGGGCATTCTGGCGGGCACGGTGCTGGCTTTTGCCCGGGCACTGGGCGAATACGGCGCTACCAGCATGATCGCGGGCTACACCCCCGGCAAGACCGCCACCATTGCCACCACGGTGTACCAGCTGTGGCGCACCAACGATGAACTGGGTGCCATGCGGTGGGTGCTGGTGGATATCGCTATCTCGGCGGTGGTGCTGCTGGCGGTGAACCTGCTGGAGAAAAAACAGAAAGCGGGTGGCCGGAAATGAGCCTTGAAGTCAACATTGAAAAAAAGCTGGACGGCTTCACCCTCCGTGCTGCCTTTACCGCCGGCAACACCTCCACCGCCCTGCTGGGCGCTTCCGGCTGCGGCAAAAGCATGACATTGCGGTGCATTGCAGGCATTGTAAAGCCGGACCGCGGACGCATCGTGCTGGACGGGCGGGTGCTGTTTGACAGCGCACAGCACATCGACCTGCCGCCGCAGCAGCGGGGCGTGGGGCTGCTGTTCCAGAACTACGCCCTGTTCCCCAATATGACTGTAGAACAGAATATCCTCTGCGGTCTGAAGGCAGAAAAAGACCCCGCCGCCCGCCGCGCTGCCTGCGCCGAAATGCTGCGTGCCATGCGGCTGGAGACGCTTGCCAAGCGCTATCCCGCCCAGCTTTCCGGCGGGCAGCAGCAGCGCGCCGCGCTGGCACGCATTCTGGTGGGCAAGCCCCGCATCCTGATGCTGGACGAGCCCTTCAGCGCGCTGGACAGTTACCTGCGGGAAGAGGTAGAGGGCGAGGTAGGCAGCCTGCTGGCAAACTTTGCGGGCACCGCTCTGCTGGTGACCCACAACCGGGACGAGGCCTACCGCCTGTGCAAAGAGATGATCGTGCTGAACGAGGGGCAGGTGCTGCGTGCCGGTAAAACAAAAGAGGTTTTTGCCGACCCGCAGAGCGTTGCCGCCGCACGGCTGACCGGTTGCAAGAACATTTTGCCCTGCACCCCGCTGGACAGCCGCACCGTCCGGCTGGACGGCTGGGGAACCACCTTGCGGCTGACGCTGCCCGTCCCGGCGGGCTGCATCGCCGTGGGCATCCGCGCCCACGACTTTACGCCCTGCGCTGCGGATGCGCCCAACGCCATCCCGGTAAAGGCGGTCTCCACCAGTGAAAACCCCTTTGACTGGAACCTCATCTGCACCTCGCCGAAGGGTACGGCGCAGCTGTGGTGGAAGGTAGGCAAAACCAGCCTTTCTGCCGCCGCCCCGGAGCCGCCCCAGTATCTGTGTGCCGCCCCGGAGAGCATCATGCCGCTGAAAGGTTGAGAAAACGAATGGCCTGCACTGCGTTCCGGCTATATTCAGCGGAAAGAATCATTTGAAAATAGGGGATTTCCCCACACGCAAAGCAGCCGCTGCACGGTAAGATGCAGCGGCTGCTTTGCTTATTTGTGTAAAAAGGGGAGTACTTATGCCATATCACGGCAGGTCACAATGTCTGCCCCGGTGCCGCAGACGTCGGTCAGCACCACATCGCCCACATGGATGGGGGCGTGCAGCACCACGCTGTCCAGCGCTGCGACCACCTCTGTCATCTGTCCCTTGGGCACAGGCTTGGAGGTCTTGACCGGGCAACGGGAGTGCAGGCAGCCCTCGGCGCGCACGGTGCTGGTGATGATGCGGGTGGGGTGGGTCAGCTCTTCCTTGCCGTAGGCGATGCCGTTGGGGCAGCCGTTGCCGGTCACTTTATAGTCGTTGGCTTCATCCACCTGCAGATGGCAGCCCTGCGGGCAGCAGGTGCAAATTACTTCTTTCATCTCGCTCATGCCTCCTCAATCTCAATGGTCACTTCGTCCATGGGGGCTCTGTCCAGCAGCACTCTGGGCAGGGCAATGTGCTCCATCTCGCCGGGGGCAAGGCGGTCACGCTTGAAGCGTGCAATCACCGTATCACCGCTCTTGACAAGGATGGTGCTCTTGCCGCAGATGCGGCGGACGCGGAAGGACACGTTGGTGCTCTTTTCCACGCCTTCCAGACGAATGCGCTGCGGCAGGGTGTAGCCAAGGTCTGCGCCGGGCTTCACGGTCAACACACGCCCCGTGGCCACAGGGCCGTTCTGGATATAGTTGGCAGCGGCTGCGCCGGCCAGCTCGCTCTCGCCGGAAACAAAGTCCACCAGATCATGCACCTGCACCACGTTGCCGCAGGCAAACACGCCGGGGATGCTGGTCTCCATGTTTTCGTACACGATGGCGCCCTTGGTGCGGGGGTCCATCTCGATGCCGGCCTGCTTGGTCAACTCGTTTTCGGGGATCAGACCCACGCTCAGCAGAATGGTGTCCACATCAAACTCCATCTCGGTGCCGGGGATGGGCTTGCGGTCGGGGCCGATCTCAGCCACGATGGCCTTTTCCACGCGGTCCTTGCCCTGAATATCCACGATGGTGTGGGAGAGGTACAGGGGGATGTCAAAGTCGTTCAGGCACTGCACGATATTGCGGGTCAGGCCGCCGGAGTAGGGCATCACTTCTACGCAGGCCAGCACCTTTGCACCCTCAAGGGTCATGCGGCGTGCCATGATCAGGCCGATGTCGCCGCTGCCGAGGATCAGCACCCGCTTGCCCACCAGATAGCCTTCCATGTTCACATAGCGCTGTGCGGCACCGGCGGTGTACACACCGGCAGGGCGGGTGCCCGGGGTACCAATGGCACCGCGGGTGCGCTCGCGGCAGCCCATGCCCAGCACGATGCTCTTGGCCTCGATGATCTGGTAGCCGTGTTCCTTGGAGACGCAGTGCACCTTTTTGTCCGGGGTCACTTCCAGCACCATGGTGTCCAGCTGCACTTTTACGCCGGTGTCCTTGAGCATCTCAATAAAGCGTCCGGCATACTCCGGGCCGGTGAGCTGCTCGCCAAAGCGGTGCAGACCAAAGCCGTTGTGGATGCACTGGTTCAGAATGCCGCCCAGTTCCTTGTCGCGCTCCAGAATAAGGATGTCGCGCAGACCGCTTTCCCATGCCTTGCAGGCAGCAGCAAGGCCCGCAGGGCCGCCGCCAATAATGACCAGATCAACCATTGCTCTTTCCTCCTACCTTCGTTTCGCTGAGCAGAACGTTCGAGCCGTTCTTGTCCTGCAGGATGTCCAAGGGGTCTATGCCCAGCTCGCGGCTGATCAGCTCCAGCACGCGGGGGCCGCAGAAGCCGCCCTGACAGCGCCCCATGCCTGCACCGGCGCGGCGCTTGACGCCGTCGATGGTGGTGGCGGGCACCTCGCTGTGGAGGGCTGCCAGGATCTCGCCCTCGGTGATGGTCTCGCAACGGCAGATCACGCGGCCGTAAGCGGGCTGCTCCTTGACAAGCGCTGCTTTTTCCTCTGCGGAAAGTTCCTTGAAGCGGATGTGGCGGCGGCCGTCCTTGTAGTCAGCCTTTTCAGTGCCCAGAACACCGCGCTCTTTCAGGATGGCAACAGCTTCCTCCGCAACCGCCGGGGCAGCGGACAGGCCGGGGCTCTTCATGCCGGCCAAGTCGATCCAGCCGGGTGCTTCCGGCTCTTCACCAATGATAAAGTCGTCCACGTCCAGATTGGCGCGCACGCCCGCAAAGCTGCGGATGGACTCGCCGAAGTTGATGCTGGGCACGCTGCGTTGGGCAGTGGTCTTGACAAATTCCAGACCGCTGCTGGTGCAGGAGGTGTCGTTGCCCTCCACCGGCTCTGCGTTGGGGCCGACGAGCAGGTTGCCGTGCACGGTGGGTGCCACCAGAACGCCCTTGCCCAGCGCGTTGGGACACTGGAAGATGACGTGACTCACGCGGGTGCCCTCGCTCTTGTCCAGCAGATAGTACTCGCCCCGGGTGGGGATGATGTGGAAGTTGGCGGGCTCCACCATGGAGTGTACCTTGTCTGCCCAGATACCGGCAGCGTTGATGACACAGCGGGCTTCCACGGTGCCGCCGGGCACGGTCAGACGGTAGCCGCCCTCGATGGCTTCGGCATTGGTTACTTTGCAGCTGCGGCGCAGCTCCACGCCGTTGCGTACTGCCACCTCGGTCATGGCCAGTGCATACTCCCACGGGTTCACGATGGCGGCGCTGGGTGCCCACAGTGCACCGCAGACCTTCTCGGAGAGGTTGGGCTCCATGGCAAGGGTCTCTTCCCGGGAAAGAATCTTCATGTTGGGCACGCCGTTTGCGGTGCCGTTCTCGAACAGATGCTGCAAATGGGGCAGTTCCTTCTCGTCCAGTGCCAGCACCAGCGAGCCGCACTGCTTATAGGAGACATCCAGCTTTGCGCAGATCTCCTTGGCCAGTGCCACGCCGCGCACGTTCAGCCGTGCCATGCGGGTGCCGGGGGCGGGGTCGTAGCCTGCGTGGAGAATGGCACTGTTGGCCTTAGTGGTGCAGTCTGCCACATCGTTCTCGGCCTCAAGAATGACCACCTTGTTGTCGTAGCGAGACAGTGCGTAGGCGGTATCGGCACCGATGACGCCACAGCCGATGATTGCTACATCATACATTGTTCTTTTTCCTCCTGTCCGTTCTGCCTTGGCCCGTCGGGAGCTGGGCAGCTGTTGATGGTACAAAAAAAGAGCGAACCGAAACAAAGGCAACTGCCCTTGTCCGTTTCGCTCATATCTCTTGAAACAAACAGCACTTGTTTACTCTTATGATACCCTGTCCCTGCACAAAAAGCAAGGTGTTTTGCACTTTTTGTGAAACCCTTACAAAAAACACCGGTTGCTTTTGCGCAGAATGCGGGTCACATATCCCACACGGCCTGATTGGTGGTGGAAATGGCAGTGATTCCGGCTTCCAGCGCGGCCATCACGTCCTCTTTATCAGCAATAAGGCCGCCGGCAAGCACCGGCACTTTGGCGGTAGCGCACACCCGGCGCAGGATCTTGGGCATGGTGCCGGGCAGCAGGTCCAGACAGTCCGGTAGATTTGGCGGAATCTTATCCAAGCTTTCCAGCGCGATGGAATCCAGCAGGAATACCCGCAGAATGGCGGCCAGCCCAAGCTCCTTGGCACGGCGGATGAAGGACTGCCGGGTGGAGATGATGCCGTCGGCCTCGGTGGTATTGCGAATAAAGTCCACCGCCACCTCCTTACCGGCAAGCCCTGCGATAAGGTCTACATGCACTGCGGCAAAGCGCCCGGCTTCGTGGATGCGGCGCACAATGGAGGCAATATTGCAGATGTCTCCGTATAATACGAATACCACCCGGATGTTCTCATTGGTCAGCGCATTGCAAAGCCCGGCATCGTCCTTGACGGCCGCAATGACCGGCGTTTCCTGAATGGCGTCCATCAGCTCCTGTTTCATGCTTTTCCTCCTGCCCGGCGTTCTGTGGGGCAATTTTACTGGTGCTCTGCCAGCCAGCGCAGCGCCATATAGGTGTAGGCTGCCGTGCCGCAGTACAGGATGCTGTCATCAAAGCGCACCTTGGGGTGATGTTGACCGTAGGTGTAGCCCTCTTTAGCGTTGCCAGCAGCTAAGAACATACTCACGGTGGGTACCTCGTGGCTGACAAAGGCGAAGTCCTCGCTGCCGCCGCCGGGCTTGCCGCCGGTGAGCGGGGTCATATCCATAGCGCCCTTGCCCAGCAACTCGGTCATATAGGTCAGGGCGTTACCCGCCAGCGGGGTGTCCACCACCATGCAGGGGCAGTAATCGCTGAACTCCACCTCGGCGGTGCAGCGGTAGGCGGTGGCCACGCCCTGCGCAATTTCGGTCATGCGCTGATGGATAAGGGCACTGACCTTCTGCTCCGGGTCTACGGTGCGGATGGTGCCCCACATATCGGCAGTATCCGGGATGACGTTGGAAGCCTTGCCTGCCTCGAACCGGCCGGTGGTGAACACGCCAAAGCCTGCGGGGTCCAGTTCGCGGCTGTTGATCTCCTGCAAGGCAATGTGGATGTGCGCCGCTGCGGTGATGGGGTCGATGCAGGCGTTGGGCATGGAGCCGTGGCCGCCCTTGCCGTGCACAACGATGTGATACTGCTCGCAGCTGGCCATGGTAATGCCGCCGCCCGGCACCAGCACCATACCGGCGGGCAGGGGCATCCCGGCCAGCACATGGAACATGACGGCTGCATCCACCTTGGGGTTCTCCAGCAGGCCGCTGTTGATCATATCCAGCGAGCCCTGAAAGATCTCCTCTGCGGGCTGAAACTCCAGCTTTACCGTGCCTTCGATCTCGTCCTCATGCTCCTTGAGCAGCTTGGCTGCACCCAGCACCATGGCGGTGTGCATATCGTGGCCGCAGCCGTGCATCTTGCCGGGCAGCTCAGAGGAAAATTCCTCGCCGGATTCCTCCTGCAGGGGCAAAGCGTCCATGTCGCCGCGCAGCAGGATCACCTTGCCGGGGCGCTTGCCGCCTGCAAGCGCAATGACGCCGCACTTGCCGCAGTCCTGCGGGGTGTAGCCCATCTCGGTCAGCGCTTTTTTGACCAGTGCCTTGGTCTGGGGCAGGTCAAAGCCCACCTCCGGGTGACGGTGCAGTGTGCGCCGCCATTCCTGCAGCTGGGGCTCCAGCGCCTTGGCAGCTTCCAACAGTTTTTCCGGTGCGATCATTGTAAAATCAACTCCCTCTGAATTTATGCGGAAAGACCTCTCGGCCACAGCAGAACCATGACGGGAGGGCTTGTCCTTACGGTTATTCTTCCCCGCCGTTATTGCCAGTCGGGTGGTACTGGGCACAGGTGCACTTTTTGAACTTCAGGCCGCTGCCGCAGGGGCAGGGGTCGTTGCGGCCAATTTTGACCACACGCACCGGCTGGCCCTTGGGGCTGCCCTTGACGCCGGGTGCACCGTTGCCGGGCACAAACCCCTCGCCGGTGGGCTTTGCCACCTGCTCACGCTTGGGGGCGGAACCGGCGGCGCGCAGCTCGATGGTAAGCAGCATCTTGACGCTGGACTCCCGGATGGAATCCACCATCTGGTCGAACATATCAAAGCCCTCGATGCGGTATTCCACCACCGGGTCCTTCTGGCCGTAGCCGCGCAGCGCGATGCCCTGCCGCAGCTGGTCCATGTTGTCGATGTGGTCCATCCACTGGCGGTCTACGCACTTGAGCAGGCAGATGCGCTCCAGCTCGCGCATAACGGGTGCGCCGTAGCGCACTTCCTTGGCCTGCAGGATCTGCATCCCGCGGTCGTACAGCATATCGGCAATGCCCTGCTGGGAAAGGTTGTCAAAGTCCGCCACAGTGTAGTGGAAGTCGGCATCAGTGGTCAGCCAGCCCTGATAGTGGCGGCGCAGCGCACCAAAATCCCACTCGTCCTTCACATCGCCGGAAAGGAATTGGGCGCAGCTGGAATCGATGTTCTCCCGCAGCATCTTGTGCATCTCGGTGCTGATGTCCTCACCGTCCAGCACCTTGCGGCGCTGCCCGTAGATGATCTCGCGCTGCTGGTTCATCACATCATCGTACTTCAGCACGTTCTTACGGATCTCGAAGTTGCGGCCCTCCAGCTTCTTCTGGGCGCTTTCCAGCGTATTGGTGATCATGCGGTTCTCGATGGGGGTGTCCTCGTCGATCTTCAGGGTGTTCATCAGGCTGGACACCCGGTCGCCGCCAAACAGGCGCATCAGGTCGTCCTCAAGGCTCAGGTAGAAGCGGGAAGCGCCCGGGTCGCCCTGACGGCCGGCACGGCCGCGCAGCTGGTTGTCGATACGGCGGCTCTCGTGGCGCTCGGTGCCAATGATGAACAGACCGCCTGCGGCGCGCACCTCGTCGGCCTCGGCGTCAATGGCGGGCTTGTACTGGGCGTACAGCTGGTCAAAGCGCTGACGTGCGGCCAGAATGTTGGCATCGGTGGTCTCACCGTGGCCGTTAGCTTCGGTCAGCAACAGTTCCACGGCTGTCGGGTCGGCATCCTGCGGGGCATCGGGGTTGAGCAGGTTCTCGCAGAAGTGCTCCTTGCGCATCTGGGCTTTCGCCATGAACTCGGCGTTGCCGCCCAGCATGATATCGGTACCACGGCCTGCCATGTTGGTGGCGATGGTGATGGCACCCTTTTTACCGGCCTGCGCCACGATCTCGGCCTCGCGCTCGTGGTTCTTGGCGTTCAGCACGTTGAAATCCCGGGTGTGGCGCTGTAACATTTTGGCGAGAATCTCGCTCTTTTCCACGCTGACGGTACCCACCAGCACAGGCTGACCGTTCTTGTGGCACTCCATCACCTGCTCGATGACGGCGCGGTACTTGCCCTCCACGGTCTTGTAGATGGCGTCCGGGTAGTCCTTGCGCTGCACCGGGCGGTTGGTGGGCACGCTGACGATGTTCAGGCCGTAGATCTCGGTAAACTCGGTGGCCTCGGTGCGGGCGGTACCGGTCATACCGGACAGCTTTTTGTACATACGGAAGTAGTTCTGGAAGGTGATAGTGGCCAGCGTCTTGCTCTCGGCGGCGATCTTCACGCCCTCCTTGGCCTCGATGGCCTGATGCAGGCCCTCGTTGTAGCGGCGGCCGATCATCAGGCGGCCCGTGAACTCATCGACGATGATGACTTCGCCGTTCTTGACCACATAGTCGATGTCCTTTTTCATGACACCGTAGGCCTTGATGGCCTGGTCGATGTGGTGGGCCAGCGTCATGTTCTCGGCAGCGGCCAGGTTCTCGATCTTGAAGTATTCCTCGGCCTTTTTGATGCCTCTGGCGGTCAGGGTGCAGGTCTTGTGCTTTTCGTCCACAACGTAATCGCCGTCGGTCTGCTCGTCGGTCTCCACCTTGTCTTCCAGCTCGACCACCACGCTCTTGCGCAGGGTGCGGACGAAGCGGTCCACCTGCGTGTACAGGCTGGACGAATCCTCGCCGCGGCCGGAGATGATGAGCGGAGTGCGGGCTTCATCGATGAGGATGGAGTCCACCTCATCGACGATGGCGTAGGTGTGGCCGCGCTGGACCATGTTGTCCTTATAGGTCACCATGTTGTCGCGCAGGTAGTCGAAGCCGAACTCGTTGTTGGT
>OODO01001047.1_pt1 | contig 21112 bp, 18 predicted proteins | sample 1671261 | NCBI WGS metagenome assembly OODO01 (sample SAMN06348138, study PRJEB24527) | human gut metagenome | biome: human gut; feature: ankylosing spondylitis patient; material: feces | host: Homo sapiens | place: China | collected 2015-10 | reverse complement strand
TACAGTAATAGAGATAAAACCTGCCGTCATTGCCCTGCACCACATCGGGCGCATACATATATTTCAGCTTTTCGCCATACTGCGGGTCCTGATCCGCGCGGTAAGATGTCCCTTTACAGCTCCAACTTTCCAAATTGTCCACCGGGGCGGACCAGAATTCATAGCTGAGCATACAGTAGGTGTCACCGCCGGCTTGATCATGGGAACCGAATAGATACACTCGGTCGCCAAACACATGAGGTTCCCCGTCCGCTATATAGGTATCCAGGGGTAAAAACGGATTTGCCATATTTCTCAACACATCCTTTTCCTAAATAGCTTGACACGGTATATATTACGATATTCTCGCGGGTGTTGATATTTCAATCCTCGCTTTTTTGTGCTTTTTTTCATCAATATACTTTATAATAGCTAATTTTGTCACGGAAAATCAAAATTAGGAATATATTTTTGATAAGGTGCACTTTATGATATACACAGCGGACGGATTCTCCCGCCCCCCGAAAAATGAATAGGAGGACTCTACTGTGAAATCTAAGGCACCTACCCAAACCGAGACCGACGGTGTTCAGTATCGCCGAGTCTCCAACGCAAGACTTGCGCTTGCGATGACCTCAGCGCTCTCTCTCGCTTGTTTCTTCTCCGCAATTGGCTATGTTAGCTATGCCGCCAACCTGGGCTTCGGGGTCACGATGCTACTGGTCGGCACGATTATGACCGTCGCCCGCCTGTTTGACGGAATTACCGACCCTTTGATTTCCCTGCTGATTGACAAGGTCAACACCCGCTTCGGAAAGATCCGCCTTTTTATAATCATCGGCTGGGCCATTGAAGCTTTCTCTCTGCTGTGCCTTTACAGCTGGTTCTGCGGCAAGGGGCACTCTGTGGGCGTGTTCATCCTGTTCTATTTTTTGTATTACATCGGCTATACGTTCCATAACATGGCGAACAATCTCATCTCCCCGGTCATCACCAACGATCCGAAGCAGCGCCCCATGGTAGGCGTTTTCTCTACAATCTATAACTATGTGATTGTAATTGTCTTGTCCATAATCGTCTCTATGGTGCTGCTGCCCCAGTATGGAGATAACTACACCGTGGATCTTCTCTCGAAGACCGCGGTACTGTTCGTGGGTCTCTCGGCAGTCTTTACCGTTCTTGCAATAATTGGCGTCTCCCCCATTGACAAGCCTGAAAATTTCACTTCCGCCCAGGGAAAAAGCCAGTCTATCAAGGGGAAGGATATGCTGGACCTGCTTAAAAACAACAAAGCGCTGCAGTGTTTCATTTTCGCCGCCACCTCGGATAAGCTGGCCATGAATATCGCGGGTCAGTCTGTGATCACCACGCTTCTCTACGGAATTATCATCGGTAATGTGCGTATCGGCGCGATTATGAATATGGTCGCGATCTTCCCTGCTTTGATTTTCTCGGTGTTTGGCGGAAAATACACCGGAAAGCACGGCAGCGCCAAGGGCGTTGCATTCTGGAGCCAGGTCAGTATCTATGTAAACCTTGCCTTTGTGATTGTTCTGCTTTTCGCCGGAACGACCCCGATTGTTGCCTCTGCCCCCCTGCTGATCCTCTTTATCGTTTTGACGATGCTGCAAAACGGACTGAAGGTCGTGGTCAGCACCGCCACCACCTCTATGCTGGCAGATGTGGTGGACTATGAGGCATACCGCTCCGGAAGATACATGCCCGGCGTTGTCGCGGGCGTCTACAGCCTGGTTGACAAGGTGGTGTCCTCCCTCGGTGCCGTGATCGCCACCTTCTGCATCTCTTTGATCGGATATACGGCCACGATTCCCCAGCCCACCGACCCCAAGACGATGCCTGTTGTGATCATGGGAATCCTCGTTGTGTATGTCCTGCCGGTCCTCGGTTGGATCTGCACGCTGATCGCCATGAAAAAGACGCCCATCTCCAAGGAGAAGATGGTTGAGATTCAAAAAACAATTGGAGAGAGAAAGAAAAATGCTGAACAAATCGACACTTGAATCCTTTGCCGCACCCTGCCCTAAGCAGGGAAAGCTGGAGCTTGTCCATTACACCAGCCGTGCGTACGCGCTGGAAGCGATTTTTGGGGAGAGCCCGATCACGATGGAAAAGTCCATGTGGGTCTACACGCCCTACGGGTATGATCCATCCAAAAAATACAACGTGCTGTTTCTGATGCACGGCGGCACAGATAATGAGGGCTACTGGTTTGGTCAGGGCCGCTACCGTGGGGATGATGTTCAGAAATACACGGATTACGGTAATATCACGGCAAGCATGATAGATCATCTGATCTATAAGAAGCAAATCGATCCGTTGATCGTTGTCACCCCGAGCTTTGAGGAGGAGGTTGAGCCTTATACGAAGCTCGGAAACCGGGTAGACTCCTATTTTGCCTCCACGCGCTATTTCTGGCTGGAGCTGCGAAACGAGATCATGTAAATCATAGCCATGCGACGAAAACACAAAATCGTCGCTGGGGTAATGATCTACGGTGTAGAGCTTGTCCAATTCTGCCTGCGGGAGAACGCCGAACGACGTTTCACGGTCGCGCTGGCGTTTCATATCCCGGTGGTAGTTTCGGGCCTCATTTCGCAGTACGGTTTTGCAGAAAGCATCAAACCGGCACTGTTCGCCATAGTCGCGGGGGATAGCTTCCATCTTCTCACCCCCTTTCTGTGGGGGATGTGGTGGTTCTGTCCCTTTCCGCCAACATGACACCAGACAGGCCCTTTGCTACCCGCTGAACGCCACCTTTTCGAAATGTTTTGAAAAAGTTTTTTCGGGTTTGGCCGTGCTGCAAAAAGCGACAAAAAACGCCCGGCAAGTCGCAACGGACCTGCTGGGCGCAGATATGTTTCAATACAATTATTATTTACACGGTATAGTTCATATATATAGCCGGGCTGCCCCGGTGGGGGAGCTATGCTTTTTTTAACTGATGTAAATCATGTGAGTTATGGAAAAGCAAATGAGACACGGCAAATTAACCTCCCATCGGCTACCGCGTCTCTGCAAGTCGTCATTGGTTTGTGCAAGCGCAAAGAAACGGCGGCTCTGAAATTCAAAGCCGCCGCTTCATATAGGCGTGTTGATAGGACTGCTGTACGGCGGCTTTTTTTCTTTTGCCGTCGCCCGGCAGTTTGATAACAATCTATTTGTCTTTCTGAGAATTATAATACAATTCAAATGTTACACAAATGTCCGAGGTAACTTTGCGTTCGACAGAAAATCAGGCTGAATTGTTACAAAGCTCGGACATTTCAATCTATTTTTCAAAAATGATAGCGGGGCGTATCACGCTTTCCCCGCCATCGTTACTCAGTTCATCATACCGATATATTCTTCCAGGCAAAGGCCACTTTCATAAATTTCCTTGGCCGCTTCTTTCCCAACATATCGGTAATGCCACGGTTCATAATCCGTCTTGGTAATTTCTGTTTTATCCTCCGGGTATCGCAAAATAAAACCATATTTCCATGCGTTATCAGCCAACCACGCATATACCTGCTGTCCAGAAGAATTCACACCGTCTGCATTGATGTCAACAGCCAAACCCGTTTGATGTTCACTATAACCGACCCCGGCAACCCATTTCTTTGCTTCTGATTTTGCCTCTGATTTTGAATAGCCCTGTGCGAGAAAGCTGTTCACTTTCTCGTCCATCAATTCTTGTTGCTTTTTTGCGGTACGATAACCAGAGGCAACGACTGGATATACTCCTTGGGCACGCATATCGTCAAACATCTGCTGTAAATCCGGATAAATGCGGGAATCTACGCTCTGACCGTTTGATAGCTCCGTAAGCTCTACCTTCCAGTCTTTCGGTATCTTATACTCCCCATTAACAAGGATCAGGTTCCAGCCATGCTCCATGCTGGCAGCATCTGTCTCAGTGTTGGCAACACTTGTATTAAGGTGTAAAAACTCCTGCAAAGCCGTCTGATGTACCACAGCTCGGACTGCGCTGATCGTTAAGATAAGGACAAGTAGGATAAGAACGATCCGTTTTCCATGGCGGCGTTTTTTCCTGGTTTTCTGCCGCATTGGATTATTCACCTGCCTTTAATCGCTCTGTGATACTTTGACGATTTATCAATCGGTATGCAATATATGGAATTGCCAAGCCGAACAGAAGGAGCAGTATAGGCATTAACAGCATAGGCCAGAGTTCCAGTTTGAAATTCAGAAACCAAATCTGCTTACAGATTGGCCGAATAATTTGAAAAGCCCCAACCAAGGATAGCGGGACGGCAACAGCGGTTGCCAAAAGTACATAGGCGCAGCCTTCCCGGCGAAGCATCTTCAGCAATTGCCTTCCCGTCATCCCTACGCTTTGGAGCGTAGCAAATTCTCTGCGCCGAGTGAAAATGCTGGTCAACATTGTGTTAGCAAAGTTAAGCACACCGATAAGACCAATAATAAATGCCATTGTACCACCGATAGACACGACTATATTTTGAATATCCGTTACGCCAGCCATGATTGTACTCTTGGATTTGTAAGTCATAGTGGGTTCCACACTGCTTGTGTACTCATTCAAAAAAGCATCAATTTCGGGGGCTTTGCCTTGTAAAACATCAAAACTGTAACTCATGACATAATGGTTGCCGGTAAAATCTTCATAAATTTCGCTTGGAAGATAGAAGCAAGAACCTACCCAATCATAGGTGTTTGCTTCATTTGCTACAACATGAGCCAGTACTGTGAAATCTCGCACGATTCCATTGCAGGATACTTGGACTTGATCTCCAACGGAATGATTGAGACTGCTTTCATCCAGCTCACCTCTGGTACTAACATAGGCACCCTCTAAAACATAATTGCCCGATGCAATTTTTTCCATGTCCAGTTCCCCATCTACCACTTGCACCCGCGAAAGCAGAACCGAATCAAGGCCGTAAAGGTATGTAGAAAAAGAACCATCCTCCTGTTGATTATATGCCTGCTTCGTTGTTTCACTTGTATAGCTCGCCTTGCATCCATATTCGCAACCACCATAGTCAAATCCATCCTGCTGCTTAACTGCTTGCATAAAGCTCTGACTCAATGCGCTTGCTTCATCTACCTGATAATAATCCAACAGACTGCTTTGACCAATGCAAATTCTGATACTCAAAGAAAGGCTGAGGATTACCAGAATTGTCCGCTTTTTATTTCGCCCCAGATTTTCCCACGCCATTCTTTTCTGCAAATTGCCAGAATGAATGCTTTTCTTTTTCTTACCATTCTTAATGGTATCGGAATCTGTATATCTGAGCGCCTCAACAGGAGAAACTTTCGCTGCCATTTTCACAGGTTTTCGGATACTGATCTTTACTGTAAGTAGCACAAATAGGGCCGCAACTATGAAGATAAGTGGATTAGGAGACACCGTTGCATAAGCTGCGGAAAAACTTGTTTGCTCAATCAGCATGGGCAAGAGTGCTTTGCCGATAAAAAAGCCTCCGATCAATCCAATCGGGATACCGATCAAAGAAAGTATCCATGCCTGCCTGCTTAATATTGAACGAATCTGCCAATCTGTCGTTCCGATGGTTTTCAGTAATCCATAAAAATGCAGATCACGCAAAACAGAAATCTGAAAAATGTTATAAATACCCCTGATATAGAGGTAGGGGATTATACAATGTACAACGATTTTGTACATGATCCGATTGATTTTGAAAAAAATAATGTTTTGTATCATTATCCTGTTAATAAGGATAAGCTAAAAATTGGAAATGATGTGTGGATTGGATATGAAGCAGTTATTTTGTCTGGTGTAACAATCGGTGATGGCGCAATTATAGGCACTCGTGCAGTGGTAACAAAAGATGTGCCTTCATATACGATAGTTGGAGGAGTACCGGCAAAGCCAATCCGTAAACGATTTGATGAAGAAACGATTCAGAAACTTGAAGAAATCAGATGGTGGGACTGGGAAGAAGAACGAATTAAAAAGAATATTCAGGCAATACAGTCTGGCGATATAAGTATGTTAGAGCGTATGAATTAGAAATAAAAACATGACTTTAATAAAGAATATATACCATTTTAATTACAAAAGAGGTGAATGCAGACATGAGTACATTTGAACATGATCTTACAAAAGGAAATATCTGGAAGCAGCTTGTATGGTTTGCTGTGCCGTTTTTTATCAGTAATTTGATCCAGTCCTTATACAGCCTGATAGATCTGATCATTTTAGGACATTTTGGCGGAACAAATTCCATATCGGCAGCGAATATCGGAGGACAGGTGCTTGTGATCCTGACAAATCTTGCCGCGGGATTGTCAGGCGGAGGAACTGTGATGCTTGGAAATTATCTGGGATCAAAGCGTAAGGATAAGATCAATGGAGCAATCAGTACATTACTCACAACATTGACAGTTATGGCAGCAGTATTTATGGTACTGTTATTTATATTAAAACAGCCGTTACTTCGATTACTTGATACACCTGAAGAGGCATTTTCACAGGCAGAACAGTATTTGTTTATTTGCACTTTGGGCTTATTATTTATTTATGGTTATAATGCATTAAGTGCAATTATGCGTGGACTTGGTGACAGCCGGACACCGATGATCTTTGTTATGATTGCATGTGTGATCAACATTATTCTGGATCTGGTGCTGGTAGCCGGATGCCATATGGATGCAGCCGGAGCAGCAATCGCAACTGTGGCAGCACAGGCGGTCAGTGTTGTATTTGCAATTATTCTGCTTGTAAAGAAGCAGCTTCCATTTACGATCACAAAGGCAGATTTCAGACTGAATGAGCACTGTAAAAAGGCGTTAAAGACCGGACTGCCGCTGGCACTTCAGGAATGTCTGACACAGGGATCGTTCCTTGCATTATGTGCATTTGTCAATCGCCTGGGACTGGAAGCATCATCGGGCTATGGAGTAGCCTGCAAGGTTGTAAATTTCGCCATGCTGGTACCTAGTTCGCTGATGCAGTCGATGGCATCCTTTGTTTCCCAGAATGTCGGAGCAGGTAATGAGAAGCGGGCAAAGAAAGCAATGTATTCCGGTATGGGTATTGGACTTGTGATCGGATGTATCGTATTTGCACTTGTCATGTTCAAGGGCAATCTTCTGACCGGTATCTTTACAACGGAACAGGTGGTTATTCAGAAAGGCTATGATTACCTGAGAGGATTCGCATTAGAGTCTATTGTTACAGCGATTCTGTTCAGCATGATCGGATATTTCAACGGACATGACAAGACATTGTGGGTTATGATCCAGGGGTTGATCCAGACCCTGCTTGTGCGTCTACCACTTGCCTATTATATGAGTATCCAGCCGGATGCCAGCCTGATGAAGATCGGACTTGCAGCACCGGTCGCAACGATATTCGGTATCGTGATAAATATCATCTTCTATATTCATATGAATAAGAAAATGCATTTTTAAAATTCTGCTTCTGTTCACCGCGGTAAAAAAGAACGGAGACTGCAGTTCCGCAGCACCAGCCGACCGGCCAGGAGCACCAGATACCGACAGAACCGAACATCTTTGAAAAGATGATGGATAAGACCACTCGAAGGATCAGATCGGTAAAGGTGGAGATCATGAATTTGTTCATGATACCCGCTCCGCGCAGGATACCGTCTGCCATTAATTTGACGGATACGACGAAATAAAATGGTGCAAGGATACACAGGAAAATGATACCTGTCTTGATCGCAGTTGCAGTCGGGTTATCAAGAAAGAGCAGCAACAGCCATCTTCCGCAGGTGAAGTACAACAACGCAAACGGAATACATAACAGCCAGACCAGCTTTAAGGAAGCCTTGAAGCCGGAACGGATACGGTCGATCTTGCCTGCACCGATATTCTGGGCGGTATAGTTTGAGATACCGTTTCCCAGTGTGGTAAGAGAGGTGATGACCAGATTGTTCAGCTTGACAGCTGCAGAATATCCGGCGATAACGCTGGTTCCGAAGTCGTTGATAACACTCTGGATGATAATATTTCCGATGGATATAAAGCTCTGCTGTAGGGTGCTTGGGATAGCAACGACCAAGATCTGTTTTAAGATGCTGCCATCAAAGAACCGGAAACGGCCTTCTGTCTTGATACCGATAAGACGGCGAATCACAACAGCTACAGCCAGAACGGCACTGACACCCTGACAGAGGAAGGTTGCCCAGGCAACACCTGCGATTCCCATCTGAAAGGATTTTACAAATAAGATATCGACAAATATATTGGAAACGGATGATATTGCAAGGAAGATGAATGGAGTTCTGGAATCACCGAGAGCGGAGAAAATTCCGGTTGCAATGTTGTAAAAGAACATAAATGGAAGACCATAGATATAGATGTTCAGATACAGCAGGGAAGCATCCATGATATCGTCCGGAGTGTGGATCAGAGCAAGCAGTTCCCGGCTGGTGAGCAGACCGGCGATCACCATAACAGCCAGTAAAACAGCCGTAAAGATAAAAGTGGTCGATACAGCCGTCTTCATATTCCGATATTCTTTTGCTCCAAATAATCTGGATACGATAACCGAGCATCCCATATTGCATCCAAATGCAAATGCGATAAAGATCAATGTGAAAATCAGGGTAATCTCATAGCTGTTGCCAACGGCAGCCAGAGCATTCTCGCCGATGAATTTTCCCGCCACCAAGCTGTCGGCAATGTTATAGAGCTGCTGGAAGATCACACTTCCAAAGAGTGGCAGACAGAAACGCCACAGCACAGATTCCGGTTTCCCTACGGTCAGATCCTTGTTCATTTTTATTCGTCCTCATTTCTTTTTTTATGACATGATGAATTATAGAACGATAAAATAAAATGTCAAGAATGATTAAAGGTTCCCGTGGAGTAATTGGGATAAATCATCAGGTGTATCAATATCCCTTAGTTCGTTTATATCTGAAACAGAAAAGGTACGGATACGATCAGGATGATTATTTATTACCAGACTGCCGCCTTTTCTTAAAGGAAGATTCTGAAGTTCCTCAAAAAATTCAGCCGGAAAGATAACAGGAGAACCGACTATATCGCCATAACAGGTTCGCCAGATTGAGTTTCTGTCATTTTCCGCACAAAGAAGCAGCGAGATCATGGATTCTTTTTGAAGCAAAGGCTGGTCGGCGGGGAGAAAGACGCAGCGATCGATATGATCACCAATGGTTTCCAGACCGAGGCGAATCATATCGTTTCGATGCGGAAAGGTATGAAGCAGTACCGGAATATTTTGTTTTATACATAGGCTCTGAATTTCCTTGTGAATGGTTACCACGACAGATGTTGTAAACAGATTCTTAATAATGTTAAGAGAGAAATCGATCAATGGTTGTCCATTGAAATCAGCAAGCAGCTTATTTCCACCAAAGCGGGTACCCTGACCGGATGCCATGATGATACAGCCTGCATTTCCATATGGTTGATCGAGATCCAAAAGGAAAACATCCTTATGGTTACGCAGTTCCTCCAGAAACGGAAGCTTTTGTTTTCGCACGACCATGAGAAGCTGTTTGTGCTTCATTAAGGTTCGTATAGCTTGCCGGTATTTGCAGGAATTACTTTCCAGAAAGCCGATTTCATCAATCGTGATCCATTCGGAAGTTGCATGCAGACAGGAATGTAAGAATGCGGTTCCTTTTTCATCAAAGCATTCGGGAATAGCAAGCATCTGATTTCTCTTATGGGTTGGATCCGGATGATAACGTCCAATCTGGATTATTTCTTTTGACCAGTTGTTTTTCAGGTAGACTCCTTTTTCCGGTACTACCCAGGAGGTAACACCGGGCATCGGGGAGGAAAAGAGAGATGCCAGAAGTGTTGTTTTTCCACTTCCGGATGCTCCTGTCAGAACCAGATGTTTTTTTCCACTAGTCTGAAAAGATCTCCATATAGAGTTTGCTGTTGGCCTCGTTACAGGCATTCCGGTAGGTTTCATATTTTTTCAGCCATTCCTTTCCCTCTGGAGTCAGAGTACTTCCACCACCGGATCTGCCGCCGGTGCTACGTTTTGTCAGAGAAAATCCTAGTTCTTTTTCTGCCTTATTGATCATACGGAGTGCCTTTGTATAGGCAAGTCCCATAGAGATTGATGCAGAACGGAGAGAGCCGGTTTCTTCGATCATATGAAGCAGTTGGCATGGTCCGGCTCCAAAAAATTTTTCGTTATTATCATTTACAAAGTAAATTTTTGTTATTGCTTTCAAGATGTTTCAGCCTCCTTCATCATAACAAGCCTGCTATTTCCAAGACGATCGTTAAGCTTTGACAGACTGATTGTACCATATATTTTGGAAAGAAGCTGTTCCATATCGGAAATTGATGTTTCGGATGGAATGATCGTACCGATCAATCTGCCGTCTGACAGGATCAGAAGTGAATCACAATAATTTAGCGCCAGAGCTGAATCATGTAGTGTGATCAGGGCAGAAGCATGATTTTGTTGGATATAATCCTGTAAAAGCTCCATTGCCTGATAACGTAGTCGAAAATCTAAGGCACTTTCCGGTTCATCCAAAAGAAGAAGTTTTCGTTTGCCTGCAAATGTACGTGCTAATATACATAACTGTTTCTGACCGGCACTCAGACTTTGAAAATTATCATACATCCGGTTGCCAAGACCAACATCGATAAGTGCCTGTATAGCTGTTTCTTTCATTTGCCGGGTTGGAGTCTGCAACAGTTTCAGTTCAGGGTTGAACCCCATCATAACTACATCAAAAAGCGTGAGATCTAAAGAGATACTGTTATTTTGTGGTATATATCCACAAAGCCTTGCCAGTTCCTTTGGGGAAACTGATTCTACGGTAATTGTATCAATTTGACAGTTCCCCGTATGGGGAAGCAGATTTGCCAGAGACTTGATCAAGGTGGTTTTTCCGCAACCGTTTGCCCCCAGTATACCAATAATCTGACCGGAGTCGACGGAAAAACTGATATTTTTGATAATGTTTGTTCCATTATATCCGGCAGACAGATTGTTTACAGTCAGTAATTTCATATCCGATCACTTCTCCTTATACATAGATAGATTAAGAATGGGACTCCTAAAAGACTTGTAAAGATACTTACAGGCAGTTCTGTGGATGCTATACTACGAGCAAATATATCTCCCATGGTTAGCAGACATCCACCGATCAGTCCGCTTAGCAGCATGGTGGATAGCCGGTTGTTTTTTAGTAATAAACGTGCTCCGTGTGGTGCCAGAAGAGATACGAAGCTGATCAGTCCGGTCATACTGATCACACCGGAAACAGCCAGTGTCGCAATCAACAAAACAATCAGACGAATCTGCTGTACATTTACACCGAGCATTTTTCCCTCATTATCATCTAAAGAGAGAAGGATGATCTGTCGATATAATAAGAATAGAATGACTGAACAGAAAAGACATAGGATAATATTTCCTTTTATGGAGTAGATGCTGATTCCATTTAGACTTCCCATGATCCAATATTCAATCGATGCCAGTTGTTTTTCCGGATCTGCGATTAATTTCAGACAAACCAGTGCCGTCTGTGCGAGACTGTGAACAGCGATTCCGGCAAGTACAATGCTGTGACCATCCCGGTCTGCGGTTAAGGAAGATAATACCAGTGCAAGGATAACAGAACAAACAGCCCCTGCAAAAGCAGAGACTGTGATCGCCATAGAACCGGATAAGAACAGAATTCCAAATGCTGCACCGGCACTGGCTCCCGAAGATACGCCAATGATATCAGGGGAGGCCAGAGGATTCCGAAAAACGGTCTGATAGACAAAACCTGCCATGCCAAGGACAAATCCTCCGATAGCACCGATAACAGCGCGGCTGGCGCGGAGCGTAAGAAATACTCGCCATTGCATGGAGTCTCCGGCTATCAGACCGGTCAGGGTGATCCTGTATTTTCCGATAAACAGGGAAGCTGCTGTCAGAAGAATCAGACCTATGCTTCCGGCAATAAGATATAAATTCGCTTTATTTTTTGATTCCATAGAATGTTTCATAGAAAGAATTCATCTCTTTCGTATAAGTATCAGTTGAAACCTGATCAGGATGCAGGATTCCGGCAAGCCAGATGGAAGCCAAGATACTTGCAGGTACAGGACTGTCCAGTGCTTCGATATCCCCCGGAATGGCATAAACGTGGTTATTTTTTACTGCTGTGCAGTCTTTCAGGTTCGGATCGCTTAATACATCGTCTACTGTATATTCTGCATCGGAAGCAAGAATAATATAATCAGGATTCCAGGAGAGAAGCTGTTCATAGCTAATCTCGGCCCAATAGGTATCAGAGATATCAGATGCTACATTTTTACCGCCTGCAAGTTCGATAATACCTGATTGGTACATAGCTGGACCGGCAGTTGACAGGAGAGAAGAATTACCTGCAAGGTAAATATTCGGAGTGTCGTCTGCGGTTGCAAGAGAAGTAGTAAGCATTTCTTTTTCCTGATTAATGAAGTCAAGCAGTTGGTCTGCTTTATCCTGGGTATTTGTAGCTGTGGCAATAAGACTGATCATATCGGATAACTGATCCGGACTTTCTGGATTTACCAGTAACACAGGAATACCAAGCTCTGTCAGACTCTTTGCGGCATCTTTTAGCTTTAACGGTAAAATCACAAGATCCGGTGAAAGAGAAGCACAGGTTTCCAGATCGAATTCCTTTGCTGTTCCGACATTTGGAAGTTCCAGAAGCTCCGGAGCAGCCAGTTTGTAGATTGGTCTTTTGTCTGCCTTTGCCTCAATGCCTACCACCTTGTCCGATAATCCAAGTGCGATCAGAAGACTGGAAGGAATGTAATATCCGCTTACAATCTTAGTTGGCTCTTTTTCAATGGTAACGGTGCGGTCTGCCTGATCCGTAACTGTGATCGGATAAGAGGTTTCTTTTTCGGCAGCTTCTGTAGACACATCATCTGAAGAAGCTTCTGATGATAATTCTGAGGTTGCTTCTGATGAAGCGGTTGTCCCTGTGTCTGCAGGCTTTGATGAAGTATTACAGCCTGCCAGAGATAAAAGCAGGGAACAGATTAATAATAAGGATAAGTATTTTTTTAGTGTGTTTTTCATAATAACTCCTTTTCGTTATATTTCGAATAATACAACGGTATTGTAGCAAAGCATCTTTTCAAAAACAAGTATTTTTACTATAATATATTTTGATATAGTGTGGCTAAGGCAACATTTAAAGGAGCTTTTTATGGTAACAATTCAGAATTATATACGTGTTAAAAGTCTGGAAGAGGCTTATCAGTTAAATCAAAAAAAAGGTAGCTGTATAATCGGTGGAATGTTATGGACAAAGATGCAGAACCGGACGATATTGACAGCAATTGATCTGTGTGATCTGAAACTGGATCAGATCGAGGAGACAGAGAATGAGATCATTATCGGTTCGATGGTATCTCTACGACAGCTTGAATTGCATAGAGGCTTAAATAATTATACACAAAATTCTGTCAGAGACGCTGTAAAAGATATTGTCGGTGTACAGTTTCGTAACTTGGCAACGGTAGGTGGAAGTATCTGGGGACGTTTTGGTTTCTCTGATGTGCTGACGGTATTTCTTGCCATGGATACATATGTGGAATTATATCAGGGTGGGAGAATACCACTTAGAGAATTTGTGGGGCAGAAACCGGATCAGGATATTCTGGTTCGTCTTGTTATAAAGAAAACGTCCGGGTGCTTCTCTTATGCATCTGTAAGAAATCAAAGTACTGATTTTCCGGTGATCGCATGTGCGGCTTCTGTTGTAGGTGGGGAATATCGTTTATCAGTGGGAGCAAGACCGGGACGAGCGATGCTTCTTCTGGATGAAGAAGGACTTCTGTCAGAGGGACTGACAGAAGACTCTATAGAGAACTTTGCTATGTGGGCAGAGAAACATATTCCGACAGGAAGTAATCATCGAGCCGGAGCAAAGTATCGTTCCAGATTGGTTCGTGTATTAAGTCAGCGATTATTAAATAAATTGAGAGAGGAGCAGAAATGGAGATAACAATAATTGTAAATGGAAAAAAACTGGTGGATTCTATTGAACCGGATCTGCTTCTGATCGATTTTCTGAGAAAGCATGGTTGCTACAGTGTAAAGCGAGGCTGTGAAACTGCAAATTGCGGATTATGTACAGTCTTTTTGGACGGCATTCCTGTGCTTTCCTGTTCAGTGCCGGCAGCAAGGGCAGCTGGTCATGAGGTACAGACATTAGAGGGACTTCAGGAGGAAGCTTCTGAATTTGTCGGATTTATTGCAGATCAGGGAGCTGATCAGTGCGGATTTTGCAATCCCGGATTTGTCATGAACACGATTGCATTATTGCGAGAGAATCCGGATCCTACAGATGATGAGATCCGTGCTTATCTGGCAGGAAATCTTTGCAGATGTTCCGGATATGAAGGTCAGTTGCGGGGAATTCGAAATTATCTGGAACATAAGAGATCAAAGGAGGGCATTCATGGAAGAAAAGAAGTATAATTCAGTCAATCATTCGGTTCGTAAAAAAGATGCAATGCAGCTCCTTTTGGGAAAACCGGTTTATGTTGATGATATTACATCATCAGATGCTTTGACGGTAAAGCTTTTAAGAAGCCCATATGCCAATGCTATTGTAGAAGATATCAACGTAGCAATAGCAAAAAAAGTTCCGGGAGTTGTAGATGTTTATACATGGAAGGATGTTCCAAAGCAGAGGTTTGCGATTGCAGGACAGACATATCCGGAACCATCTCCCTATGATCGGCTGATCATAGACCGGCATGTACGTTTTGTAGGGGATGTTGTTGCTATTATTGCGGCTACGGATGAGAAAGCTGCTTTAAAAGCAATGAAGCTGATAAAAGTGAAATATGATATCCTCGAACCGGTTCTTGATTTTCATCAGGCAAAGGATAGTGCTGTCCTTGTACACCCGGAGGAGGACTGGTTTCCACCTATGGAAGTTGGAGGAGATCCCGGACGAAATCTGGTTGCAAGTGAAAAAAACGGAGATGGTGATGTGGATGCTGTAATAGCGGATTGTGATGAGGTGTTCGAACACACATATCATATGCGGGCGTTTAACCAGGCAATGATGGAAACTTTCCGCACATATACCTGTTTTGACCGATATGGAAGGCTTCATGTGATCTCATCTACACAGATTGTATTTCATGTGCGTCGTATCCTTTCCAGAGCACTGGGCATTCCAAAGAGCAGGATACGTGTTGAGAAACCAAGAATCGGTGGGGGTTTTGGAGCAAAACAGACAGCAGTCAGTGAAGTATATCCGGCGTTTGTCACACTGAAGACCGGACAACCCGCCAAACTTATATTTACAAGAGAAGAGAGTCAGATTGCCGGTTCTCCGCGGCATGAGATGGAAGTCCGTGTACGTCTGGGAGCAGACCGGGATGGACATATCCGCGGACTGGATCTGTATACACTTTCAAATACAGGAGCATATGGAGAACACGGACCTACAACAGTTGGTCTGAGCGGACATAAATCGATTCCCCTTTATACAGGTGGACTTGAAGCATATCGGTTTAATTATGATGTAGTATATACCAATACGATGGCAGCCGGTGCTTACCGGGGATATGGTGCGACACAGGGTATATTTGCACTGGAAAGTGCTGTAAATGAACTTGCAGAAAGACTTGGAATTGATCCGACGGTAATCCGTGAAAACAACATGATCCGTGAAGGAATGAAGATGCCGGCATATTATGGAGAGACAGCAAATGCCTGCGCACTTGATAAATGTATGGCAAAATGCAAAGAACTCTTTCATTGGGACGAGAAATATCCTGTTCGTGAGATAGGAGATGGAAAGGTCAGAACAGCCGGAGTAGCTATGGCGATGCAAGGTTCCTGTATCTCCAATCTGGATGTCGGATCGGCAACGGTAAAGCTGGCCGATGACGGAACATTTAATCTGATCATCGGTGCTGCAGATATGGGAACCGGATGTGACACGATCCTGGCTCAGATGGTGGCAGAATGTATGGATTGTTCCGTGGATGATGTAGCTGTATTTGGGGCAGATACAGATGCATCACCATATGATTCCGGTTCGTATGCATCATCTACAACATATGTTACGGGTAAGGCCGTAGAACTTGCCTGTGAGAAACTGAAAAAAAAGCTTTGTGCGATAGCAGCCGGTATGCTTTCCTGCAGTCCGGAGGAAATGATCTTTGAAAATGGAAGGGCATGTCGGGTCAATACAGATCAAAGTGTGTCACTTGCCGAGATTAGTGTAAAAGACCAGATTGCAAATGATATCGCAGCAGTAGCAACGGTTTCCCATTCTTCACCTGTATCGCCTCCGCCTTATATGGTCGGCATGGTTGAGATTGAGTTAGACCGATATACAGGAGAGGTAAAAATTTTGGATTATGTAGCTGTTGTTGATTGTGGAATTCCTATCAACCCGGCATTGGCACGCATTCAGGCAGAAGGCGGCATCGTACAGGGAATCGGGCATACACTGTTTGAGAATGTCACCTACAATGAAAGAGGAGGTCCGATTGAATCCAGTTTCATGCAGTATAAGATTCCAACCCGCCTTGATATGGGACATCTTCAGGTAGAATTTGAACACAGTTATGAACCGACAGGCCCATTTGGAGCCAAGTCTATAGGAGAGATAGTGATCAATACACCTGCACCTGCAATTGCACATGCAATCTATCGTGCAACAGGCGTATGGCACAGAGAACTTCCGATCACTCCGGAAAAGATATTGATGTCCATGTTGGATGAAAAAGAATAAAGATGAGGAGAATTCACAAATGAAAAAAATATTTAAGCTGTCTGAGACAGCATTTCAGATGGATGGAAAGATGCCACTTTCGCAGGCGATTCCGTTAGGATTACAGCATGTTTTGGCAATGTTTGTAGGAAACCTGACCCCACTTCTGATCATCACAGGAGCATGTGGTCTGGCAGGCGGTGAGTTCGCAGATCTACAGCTTTCTTTGCTTCAGAATGCGATGCTGATCGCAGGAATTGTGACATTGGTACAGTTGTTCGGAATTGGTCCGGTAGGAGGCCGGGTACCGATCATAATGGGAACATCTTCCGGATTTATAGGTGTCTTTAACAGTGTAGCAGCAACCATGGGTGGTGGTATACTGGCATATGGTGCGATCATGGGAGCATCTATTATAGGTGGTCTTTTTGAAACAGTGCTTGGCTTTTTCTTAAAGCCCCTTCGTAAGTTCTTTCCATCGGTTGTAACCGGTACCGTGGTAATGTCGATCGGATTAAGCCTGATTTCGGTAGGTATCAATTCTTTTGGTGGAGGAAATAAAGCAGAAGATTTTGGCTCCATTGAGAATCTGTTACTTGCGTTGTTTGTACTTATTGCGATCTTGTTTTTCAAACATGCGACAAAAGGCTTTTTGAGTTCTTCATCTATTTTATTTGGCATTATTTTCGGATACATTGCAGCAATGATCATGGGCTTTGTTTTGCCGAAAACCGGAGTGACGGCAGATGGTGTAGAATATACAAAGGCATGGGTGCTAAACTGGGATAAAGTTGCGGAAGCCTCCTGGTTTGCGGTTCCAAAGCTTTTGCCTGTAAAACCCGTTTTCGATCTGCGTGCGATTCTTCCGGTTCTTATTATGTTCATTGTAACTGCAGTTGAGACGGTTGGAGATATATCAGGTGTTATGGAAGGCGGATTGGACAGAGAAGCAACAGATAAAGAACTTGCAGGCGGTGTTATGTGTGACGGACTGGGTTCTTCATTTGCAGCAATATTTGGTGTCCTGCCAAACACATCATTCAGTCAGAATGTTGGATTGGTAGCCATGACAAAGGTTGTAAACCGGTTTGCTCTTGCAACCGGAGCCATTTTCCTTGTCCTTTGCGGCTTGTGTCCAAAGCTTGCTGCGTTGGTATCAATCATGCCACAGTCTGTACTTGGTGGCGCAGCAGTCATGATGTTTTCGTCAATTGTAATCAGTGGTATTCAGTTGATCACGAAGAATCCGTTGAATGCCAGAAATCTTTCCATTGTATCAGTAGCACTGGGCGTTGGATATGGAATGGGAGCTAATCCCGGAATTCTGGTACATACACCGGAGGTGGTACAGTTGGTGTTTGGCGGATCTGGAATTGTACCGGCAGCAATGGTAGCAATTCTTTTAAATATCATTTTGCCGAAAGAGGAAAAATAAATACTATTTATACAGCATATGAAACAACTGCAGATATTCCTGTTCGACATCCTCAAACGAACGGACCTCATAAGAAAGGTTGATGTGAAGCTCAGGCTCCGGTCTGTCCGAGGGCTCATTTAGCAGAGTGAGAAGATCGAAATAGAGCATGTCGTCGTCGATACATTTGATCCTGCGTTCTTCTTCCTCTGTCAGAGGAGACCCCAGATATTTTGTATAGATCACATCTAACAGATTTTGTTCCAGTTTCTTGTATGCGGGAAGATGTTTTTTAAAAGGTCTTGGAACATCTGACAGGTAGGCTTCGCTTGCATCGTGAAGCAGACAGGCAAGCACCAGTCGGCCGGAATACCCACGGGCAGCCGCTTCCTTTGCACAGTTGATACAATGACTGCCGACGGAAAAGAAGGTCTTTACATGACCATTTCCACGACAAATTAGTGATAATGCGTGTGCGATGTCCTCGATATGAAGATGTTCTGCCTCCGGCAGAGTTGGATCAAAATGATCCCCGGTATAAGTTGTAATATAATCAGCCATATAAAAATCATCCTGTCGAAAATAGTTATTTCTCACTGATTATATAACAAAAGCAGATAAAATCAACTTATTTATGTGTGGAAAGAAAGCGTTAAAAGATAATCGGAGATAATTAAGAAGAGAATTGATAGTAAAATATTACAAATCATTCTCATTATATAAAAATATTTTTTGGAGCAAAGTTAATATAGATAAAAATTATGGCTCTGTTATAGATTCACTATTATGAAGCAAGCCTTTTTCAACGCCGGTACTTAGTGAGTCGCCTTATAGGCGAGAAACTTAGCACCGTTGCGTTGAAATAGAGTGCAAACGACTTGCGTAATAATATGTATATCGGTTTCCTTTTTCGTAGGGATTCCTACGCCTTCTTGCCGGCTGCTTCAAACTCCCGGACGATTTCTTCATCAGGAGCTTTTGTAAGCAGGCTGACCACAATAATGAAGATCAGGGATACGATAAATGCAGGAAGCAGTTCGTAGATATCAAGAATTCCGCCAAGTGGACGAACCAGGTACTTCCAGATAAACACGGTAGCACCACCGGATATGATACCGGCGATCGCACCTGCAAGATTACAACGTTTCCAGAATAAAGAACAAAGCACAACAGCACCAAATGCACCGCCGAAGCCTGCCCATGCGAAGGAAACGATCTTGAATACACTGGAGTCAGGATTTCTTGCAAGGAAGATACTTACGATCGCAATACCAACAATTGTTAAACGTGCGATCAGAAGATTTGTCTTCTCGGAAATCTTGATCTTTAAGAAATCATGTACGATATTCTGTGAAACACCGGATGCAGCAGCAAGCATCTGACTGTCTGCGGTAGACATCGTAGCGGCAAGGATACCGGCAAGGATGATACCTGCGATAAGAGCAGTTAATGCATTATGCTGGCTGATGATACCTGCGATACGAACGATAATAGTTTCACTGTTTGAACCGGTCAGAGTGTCGAGTGCACCGGCTTTGGTCATACCAAGACCGACAATACCGATCAGAACACCTGCGGTCATAGCGATCACTACCCATACAGAGGCAATACGGCGGGAAAGTACCAGTTTTTTCTCATCCTCGATTGCCATGAAACGGACAAGAATATGAGGCATACCAAAGTAACCGAGTCCCCATGCAGCAGTTGAGAAAATTGTCAAAAAGTTATATTTGACTTCAGAACCGGAGGCAACATCAAAGGTAGATGTCAGAGACAGATAACCCGGAAGGGCGGCTGCGTTGTCCATAACGGCTGTCCAACCACCTGCTCTTGAGATTCCATAGATCAGAACGATCGCAAGTGCACCGGTCATAACGATACTCTGAACAAGGTCTGTAACACATACGGCATTGAACCCACCGGTGATAGTGTAACCAACAATCAACAGGGCGGACAACATCATGGCAACCTGATAATTGATACCGAATAAGCTGTTGAACAGCTTACCACAGGCAGCAAAACCGGATGCTGTGTAAGGGATGAAGAAGATAATGATAACGAGAGCGGAAAGTGCTGTGATAACATTATTCTTATCATGGAATCGTTTTGCAAAGAAATCAGGCACAGTGATCGCGCCGATATTATTTGAATAACGTCTGAGTTTTCTGGACACGAAGAACCAGTTCAACCATGTACCAACGGCAAGACCGATGGCAGTCCATGCGGCATCGCAGATACCGGACAGATATGCAACGCCCGGAAGTCCCATCAGGAGCCAGCTTGACATATCACTTGCTTCAGCACTCATGGCTGTTACGAGAGGTCCCATCTTACGGCCGCCAAGATAGAAATCTTCTGTACTGTTGTTACGCTTGCTGTAAACAAAGCCGATCACAAGCATGATCGCCAGGTAGACAACGATTGCAAGCATGATGAAAAAGTTAGTTGTCATAAACATTTAAATATCCTCCAATTTTTTATTGCGTATGCATAACATGGACAAAATCGTTAAATTTCGTAATAGAATACATAACTAAAAAATCATAGCGTAATATGAGAAAAAAGTCAAACAAATACGATCTGCTTTAGAAAAACAGGTAAAATTATGTCCCGGCTAAAGAATGGTAAAGGATTTGTAAAAAATACTTGAAAAAATAAATCAGGTCTGCTAGTATGTCTTCAGACAAAGACGTCAGTTGAACGAGATACGTTCGATTGGCGTCTTTTCTGTTTTACAAAAAAAGTACCATGGAATTTTGTAAAAAAGTGAAGCGAAACCTGTCGGGGGATGCGCACCTGCCGTAGATTTCAAAAAGAATTTCAGAAAATGATGGCGCGCAGGCAGACACTTTTTTTGTTTTCACTACATTTTGCACCCATTTTGTCGAAATTGTCCGTCGATAACATGCCGAAAAAGCGCCGCGATCCCCCGGCGTTCTCTGTGGAAAGAAGCGAAACTGCACAAGAAATCGCAGCCGATTTTGTATATTACGCCACACTTCGTCTGCCA
>OODO01001043.1_pt1 | contig 21166 bp, 14 predicted proteins | sample 1671261 | NCBI WGS metagenome assembly OODO01 (sample SAMN06348138, study PRJEB24527) | human gut metagenome | biome: human gut; feature: ankylosing spondylitis patient; material: feces | host: Homo sapiens | place: China | collected 2015-10 | reverse complement strand
CTACAAAGGCAAAGAATGCGTGCTGAAAAACATCCCCGAAGAAGATGCAGTAGAACGTTTAGTTCAGTTAATAAAAGAGAACGGGGATTGGGTTAATTAGTTAATTCATTACCTTTGTGGAGATCAAGGATTAGAACCTATTAAGAAGTATGACAGTAAATGAATTGAAATATGTATATATAGAGGAAACCATGAGTGCCTTAGGTAATGAGGAGCTTATGGAAGCGATTCTTGATGCTGTAAGAAAAGTAAAAGTAAAGTTTCAAGAAAGACAAGAGGTTTCTGATAGTTTGTTTGGAGATGTACCGGCATTACCTCATTCGATCGCTCAATTGAAAGAAAGTCTAGGGAGGGCTGAAGAGGATCGTGTCGCTGGACGTTTTACCCCGAGCGAGAAAGTCTTTCAAGAGCTAAGAAATGAATATCCGTTCTTATGCAAGTAGTTTGGCTTGATGAGGCTAAGGTGTTGTTTAAGGAAGCGATATCGTTTGGTTTTCTTGCTTTTGGGGAAAAGGCCGTGATTCGTTTTGTGGACGAAGTGCAGAGAACAAATGAGCGGCTGTCTGTTTTCCCTCGTTTAGGTAAGATTGAACCTGCTTTGAGAGGGCTTAAACGAGAGTATCGCAGTTTGGTTGTTCATAAGAATTATAAGGTTATTTATTATATAGATGATGATATGGTCTTTATCGCTTCGTTTTGGAGCACTCGGTGTAATCCGAATAGTCTCCGTTCGGGAATAAAGAAAATAAGATAATATATGAAAGTAAGAATTATCAATAAATCGCATCACCCGCTGCCGGGTTATGCGACTCCTTTATCTGCCGGGATGGATATCCGGGCGAATTTGTCGGAATCGGTTGTGTTGAAACCGTTGGAACGTAAATTAATCCCGACCGGACTTTATATCTCGCTGCCGGAAGGCTATGAGGCCCAGATGCGTCCTCGTAGCGGGCTGGCTTTAAAGCATGGGATAACCCTGCTGAATACGCCGGGTACGATCGACGCCGATTATCGGGGGGAGATCGGTATCATTCTCGTGAATCTATCTTCCGAGCCTTTTACGGTGAATGATGGTGAGCGTATCTGCCAAATGGTTATAGCCGCTCATAGCCATGTGGATTGGGAGCCCGTGGAGACGTTGGATGATACCGAGCGGGGAGCTGGGGGATTCGGTCATACCGGAAAAGAATAAGAATAATAAGGTTAACAAGAATAATAGGATGTTTAAGCAACTGATATATCTCATCTCTTTCCTCTCGTTGGTCGCTGTGCTCCCGGCTGGTGCTACAGAAACGGAGAAGGATCAACGTAAATTCGATTACTTCTTTTATGAGGGCTTGAACTTGAAGAACGCCGGGAAATTCGACGCCGCTTATGATGCCTTCAACCATTGTTTGGCGATTGACTCTACGGCGGCTCCGGTCTTGTATGAGCTTTCTTCTTTTTATGTGCAGCTGAACCGTCCGGAGAAAGCGGTCGAGATGTTGAAAAGAGCCGTAGCCAACAGCAAGGATAATTTCACGTATAAAATGGCATTGGCGTCTATCACCCGGAATCTGGGTATGTATGGCGAAGCCGCCGAGGAGTACGAGGAATTGGTTCGTGATTATCCGGAGAAGGAGGAGCTGAATTATTATCTGGCCGATGCCTTGACGCAAGCCGGCGAGATCGGGAAGGCGATCGAGGCTTATGACGCCTTGGAGTCGGTTATGGGTATGAACGAGGCGATCTCCATGCAGAAATACAAACTGTACGTCCAGTTGGAGAAACCGGAAGAGGCTTTCAAGGAGATCGAGAAGCTAGCGGCTAAATATCCTATGGAGGCCCGTTACCAGATCGTATTGGGCGATCTTCATTTGGAAAACGGGGAGATGGACAAGGCTTTGGCTTGCTATCAAAAAGCGAATGAGATTGATCCGACCGACCCTTATTATATCGTCTCTATGGCCAATTACTACGAGGCGAAAGGGGATAAGGAGGCCGCCGAGCAACAAATCCGTAGCGCTTTGGTAAACGAGAAGCTGGACGTGGAGACGAAAGTGAACATCCTTTCCCGGTATATCTTGAAACTGCAACAAACGAAGCAGGGAACCGAGAACGCGAACCATTTATTCCAAACTCTTTTGGAGCAACATCCGGAGGATATTGACTTAAAGCTGATGTATGGCGGTCTCTTGATGGCCCAAGGAAAGACAGAGGAGGCGAAATTCCAGTTCCAGTTGGTAACCGAGATGGAACCGAGTAACGCCGGGGCTTGGCAGCAATTGCTGAATCTGGCTTTGAAAGGGGAGGATATCCCGGAGGTCATCCGTATCTGTACGGCTTGTATGGAGCTTTTCCCCGAGTCGCCGGAATATTACTTCTATCTGGGTATCGCTTACTACCAACAACAGAAATATCAAGAAGCCTTGAATACCTATTATGCGGGCTTGAATATCATTCCGAAGGAGAACCTGCCGCTGAAATCGGATTTCTACGGTCAGATCGGTGATATTTATTACCAGATGGGGCAATTGGATCAAGCGTATAAAGCGTACGATGAGGCATTGAAGTACAATGACAAGAACGTGGTCGTACTGAACAACTACAGTTACTTCCTTTCCTTGGAGAAGAAAGACTTGAAGAAGGCGGAGCGTATGAGCGCCCAATGTATCAAGCTGGAACCGGACAACGCCACGTATCTGGATACCTACGCTTGGATCTTCTTCGTACAAGGGAACTATACCTTGGCGAAAATCTATATCGAGAGCGCTTTGGAGAAAGATAAGACAAAGAGCGCCGAACTCGTGGATCATTATGGGGACATCCTTTTCATGAACGGTGATAAGGAAAAAGCGGTGGAGCAATGGAAAAAGGCGAAAGAGATGGGGAAGGATTCCGAGATCTTGAACCGTAAGATCGCCGAGCAACAATATATAGAAGACGAGAACGCGAAATGAAAAGAGACTATTTCTTGACCTTCCTGTTATGTGGAGGTCTTTTACTTTCGATGTTGACAGGCTGTAAATCGTCCAAGAAAGTCGGGACGGTGGAATCCGCTAGCGTGAAGGCTCATAATGAGTTCTTCCAGTCGGTGGAGGATCAATCCTTCCAGTTCCGTACCTTGACGGCTCGGCTGAACGTGGATCTGGATATCCCCGGTAAGCAAATGAGCTCTCGGGTGGATATGAAGATGGTCAAGGATAGTGCTTTCCAACTGTCGGTACAACCTTTTCTCGGGATCGAGATCTTCCGTATCGAGTTGAGCCGGGATACGATCAAGGTGGAAGACCGCATGAATAAACGTTATATGATCGAGAATTATTCCAATTTGCAAGGACAGACTCCGATCGAGTTCAACTTCTACAATTTGCAGGCTCTTTTCACGAATCATCTGTTTATCCCGGGGGAGCAAGGTGTTTCCCGTAAGCATTATAATCGGTTTAAGCTGAATCAAGAAGGTCCGGTAGCCGAGATCAAGACAAAGGATGCCATGGGGCTATTCTATACCTTTAAGGCGGACGGCGAGGAGAAACTTCTCTCTACCTATGTAGCGGACCCTTCCGATCGTTATGCCTTGCAATGGCTGTACGAGGATTTTCGCTTGGTGGATCGGCAGCCGTTCCCGATGTTGATGGATGTGCAGGTGTTGAAGAACGGGAATCCCGAGGGTGGGGTGAAGATCCATTACTCCCGTATCCAACTGGACGAGCCGCTCAAGTTGGATTTCTCAGTTCCTTCTAAATATAAGCGTATTACCTTTGCGCAAGTATTGAAAACGATTACGAATCTGAATCAATAATCTATCATGAGGTACGTCTGGATCGTTCTATTGGCATTGTCTTTATCTACCGTGGTTTACGGTCAGAAATCCGCTGCTGTCCGTCAGTTGGAGCAGCAGCGCAAGGAGGCGTTGGCCGATATCGAGGAGACGAATAAATTATTACAAGAGACGGCCCAGACTGCTAAAACTTCCCTGAACCGTTTGAATCTACTCTCCAAACAAATTCTTTCCCGTAAGAAAGTCATCAGTTTATTGAATCAAGAGCTGGATGAGATCGAGAAAGATATCTTGAATATCCAAGGCCAGTTGCGCACCTTAAAACGGGAACTGGGCGATAAGCAGACGAATTACGGTAAATCGATGCGAGGGCTTTATAAACGCCATAGCTCGCAAGATAAATTGTTGTTTATCCTATCCGCCGAGAGTTTCTCTCAATCCATGCGGCGTATGCGGTATTTACGGGAATATGCGGATTGGCAGAAGCGGCAAGCGAATGACATCGTTGAAAAGCAGGCCGAGATCAGCCGCAAGCAAGCTGAGATGGAGAAGACCCGTGCCGAGAAACGTGCCCTTTTAGGAACTCGTCAAGAAGAGAGTAAGAAGCTAGAAAGTGAGGAAGCTTCTCAGAAAGAGGAAGTCCAGCTATTGAATAAGAGACAAAAGGATTTGAAGGCGGATCTCCAAAAGAAGCGTCGTCAAGCCGAGGCTTTAAACCGACAGATAGAGAAGCAGATCGCCGAGGAGATCGCCCGTGCCGAGGCCGAGGCGAAAGCCGCCCGTGAACGTGCGGAACGTGAGCGTCGTGCCCGTGAACAAGCTGCCGCTAAGGGTAAACCCGTACCGGAAAGTAAAAAAGAGCCGATCCGTGAGGAACGTGTGGCGGATACGAAAGGGGGCTATGCGATGACAAAGGCGGAGAAGCAATTGTCCGATAACTTCGCCAATAACCGGGGACGTTTGCCGTATCCGGTGGCCGGAAGACATACGATCGTCGCTACATTCGGCGAGCAACAGCATCAGGAGTTGAAATATGTTCGTACCAGTAATAGTGGTATCGATATCCAGACCTCACCCGGGGCGGATGCCCGTGCGGTATTCAATGGGGAGGTAACGCGTGTGTTCGTGGTGCCGGGGTATAATAATTCCGTAATCGTTCGTCATGGTAACTACTTGACGGTTTATAGCAATTTGAGTCAGGTATATGTAAAAGCGGGCGACCGGGTCTCTACCCGTCAAGCGATCGGGAGGACGGTAATTCCACGATCCTCCATTTCCAATTGTGGAAGGAAAAGACGAAGCTGAATCCGCAGCCTTGGTTGGAATAAAAGCGGTTGTGATATGTTAAAACTATGATGGGCATTATAAGGCTGTTACGATGCCTGTTGTAAGGATGCTAGAATGCCCATTGTAACAACCTTATAATGCCTATTGTAATTTTCTCGTTTAACGCTCGTTCAATACGTTGTATAACCCATTCAGATCGTCGGCACCTACCAAGTCTACGCCTTCCTTGATGAAGAAGCGTTTGAACTGCTCGGTATCCGGGGCGCCCCACCAACGGAATAGTTTTCCCTCATCGTGGACTTTCCGGATGATCTCACGCATCTTCTGTAGTTGGTCGGCGGGCATCTCGCCTTCACCTTTCCAAGTGAAGAAATCGGAGTAATTATCGCTTATGACCGGAGCGAGGGAAGCAGGGATGCCCTGTCCCAGATCCTTTATTTGTCCGTCGAGGAAGGTGAAGCGGCTGTTCTCTTTCGGCAGGCTGTTCTTCGGACGGTCGCCGGAAAGGAAGAAGAGGACGGCACCTTCTTTATATTCGCCGTTATCGACGGAACAGAAATATTCCTTGTAAGGTTCCATCTGTTTCTTTAATAGCTTGTACATCTCTTCGCCTTGTGCCTTGCAATCCACCATCAGGTAGAAAGGACGATCGCTATCGGGATAGACCTTACCTCCATTCGCTTGTATGCGGGCCACGAGCGGCTTGAGGTATAGGTTCTCGAAGGTAATGGCCGGATTGGGTTCCGGGCGGTCATGGGAAACGTATAGCTCGCCATCGATCAGCCACAGATCGGCCTCCACGCAGTTGAAGCGGAAGGACAAGGCGTCCAGCAGAGGTCTCTCCCGCCAGTAATCATTGTGCGAGAAGGCGTTGTAATGAATTGCGGAGGAGGCTTTCTGAATCGTCTGCTCCGTGATTGTCTCCGCCACTTGAACTGTGTCCGATCCCTTCGGGGAGGAGCAAGCCGTACAGAGGGCGAGGGAGGTGATAAATAAGGATAGAATCTGTTTCATATACTAATTGTTTTTTGAGTCTAGTTGTAGAGACGGGGCACGCACCGTCTCTACAACTGGATGTTTGATGGATTTACTGTTTTATATGGTTTGCGTGCCGGGTTTTACGTTAGCCGTCTTCTGTTTGTCGCCCCAAAGGACGGTTAGTTCCAAGGGGACGTCGCTGGTAATTTCTACCTGCGGCTCTTGGGTAGCGGAAGAACGGGCCTTGACTTTGATCGCTACCAGACCGTCGAGGCCGAAAGGATAACGGTCGATACCATAAGCCTCCGTCAAGTTCACGTCTACGGTCAATTTCTTCTCGTACACATTGGAGCGGATGCCGAAGATTTGCTCGATCAAGCCGGAGATCGGTGCCAGTCCGCCCCAGCCCACGAAATTCGGGCGAGCCATGAAGCCCGGCTCCTCATGTTCCGGAGCGTAGTATTCCCAGAACGTACCGGTATTCTTATACACCTTTAGGACGTTATCATAATGGTTGCGTGCGATCTCGTAAGCCAATTTACGATAGCCTTGTTGCAATAGGCCGGTAATCACCATATAATTCGCTCCCGGCCATACGCCACCCTGCCAGTAGCGGCCGTTATCCTTGTATTTAGGATGGTTGGCGGCAAGGGAAGGGACGCGGTGCAGGCGGTTGAATGTCTCCTTGTTATCCAGCTCGGCCACGAAAGCATCCATGCGTTCCTTGGACAGGACATCGGTCAATAAGGCCCAGTACGCATAGATTCCCTTGGTGGAGGAAAGGCTTCCGTCGGCGTATTGATCGAAAAGGAAATGTTCCTTCTCGTCCCATAGGTTCTCGTTGATATACTTCTTTAGCATCTTCTGCTCGTCCTCGAACTCCTCGATCTCCTGCCAACGCTCCAGATAGAAACCCATCTCAAGCAGATGCCCGGCGGTGAAGTATTGTTGCAAGCAAACGTCCAGCCAGATCATATGGCCGTGGCTGTATATCGGGTTGTATTTCGGTTCCACCCGGGGCATGTTGTCCATGCCGGTACCCCAACCGCTGGTCCAATACGTACCGTTGCGCCACGTATGGTTTAGCTTCAACCATTTATAATAAGCGCAAAGGGCGGGGAATATCTTGTGTAGGCGGTCTATATCGCCGAACTGCTTATAATAGACGATCTCGCTCCAAGGGAGGATATTCGGTCCGGTGCTGGTCGGATCGTAACGCTCGAAACAGTCTGCTCCGTCCGCCTTAATCTCCCGGCAGATGAAACCGTCTGGGTGTTGTTTGGCGTAAAAATTATCTAACGTACGTTGGAAGGGGAAGAAGCGGGTACCGAAACGGGCGAACATCATCATGAAGGCGGAGTCCCACATGAAGATATTGCCGTTGTAGGCGACATCGAGGTAGCTGCATACGAAACCGGAATCCGGTTCCGGGGCCTTGATGTTGCCGATGCCGATTTGCCAAGCCTTCCAGTACATCTCGATTTCCTTCTCGTGTCCGCTCCAAGTCGGGTCCGGGAGGATTTGCTTGGCCTCCTCGAAGGTTCCGGGCGTGATGGTCTCCGGTTTCGCTGTCCGGAACTCGTTCTCGGTCACGAAGGGTTCCTTCAGGTAGGTGTTCTTGTAAGGAAGATTGTACTTGGGGCGTTTCTCTTCCATTTTCTCTTGCGCTAAAAGGTTCCCGGCGGGAACGGAGGCCGCGCCTGCCGCGAGAAGGGATTGCTTTAAGAAGTTTCGTCTTGTTGTCATTCTTTATGATATTTATTGAGGGAGAGAGGGAGAAGGTGCGCCTCAGTCGGTGAACACGGTCCTCCCGGTCGGGTACCGTAGTACTGCTAGTCAAGTACTGCTGTCCTGCTAGTCAAGTACCGCTGTCCTCTCAGCCAAAGTACTGCGGTACTTGGGCAGGGGTACTGCGGTACCCGACCGGGAGGATTGCGGTACTTGACTAGCGGGATAGCGGCCTGTTATACTCTCCATCGGATGAATACTGTTTGATTATAGATTCAGGAGCTTTTTGATCTTCCAGAAGATATCCGTATTCTCGAAGATACCCGTGAAGTTCTCGGCACCCGGGCCGAAAGCATAAACGGGAACCATCACGCCGCTATGCCCTCCGGTGGAGAATTTACAAACGATACGGCCCTCGTTCAGATCCCCGTCCACCAAGGTAAGGCCACCGGTCTCGTGATCGGCGGTTACGACAACCAATGTCTCACCGTCTTGGGCGGCCCATTCGAAGATACGTCCGATCGTACGGTCGAAATCATGTGTCTCTTGCATCAACAGGTCGATATCGTTGAAATGTCCGTAATCATCCAATTGGGAGCCCTCTACCATCAGGAAGAAACCTTCCGGGTTTTGTCCCAGCAGATCGATCGCTTTCATTGAGGCACGAGCCAAGAGATCGCCTCGCTCGGCGGGAAGCGGGGTGTCTACGGTATCGGTAACGCAGAATACCTTGCCTTTTTGAATCTTCGCCAGTTCCTCCCAGCTACGGGGAGTCTGGTAACCTTTCTCCCTTAATTCCTTGAACAAATCGCGACCGTCCGCACGGTTCTCGAATAGCTTGGAGCCGCCGCCGAATACGTAATCGACGCCACAGTTCACGTAATCCGCTACGATCTCGGCCTCGGCGTCGCGATCCGTATTGTGGCAGCAGAAGTCGGCGGGCGTAGCGTCCCATAGGCGACAGGTAACGGCGATGCCGCTTGACAGGCCTTTCTTATTCGCCAAGGTAGCCAAAGATTCCAAGGGCTTGCCTTCCGGATCTACGCCTACCATATGGTAGTTCGTTTTATGGCCGGTGGCCAGTGCGGTACCTCCGGCTCCGGAGTCGGTGATGAGGCGGTTGGCGCAATAGGTTTTCGAGAGGCCGGTGTATTGGGAGTTGTCTAGCCAGAGCTTGCCCCGGTTGGCGGTCCAAGCGGAATACATGTGCATAAGGCTCATGCCGTCGCCGATCATGAGGATCACGTTCTTTATTTTCTTTCCGGTAGGGGGGACTAGTTTCTTGACCTCGTAAGGTTTCTCTAGTACATACGTTTGTTCTTTGTCTCGGCGACTTTGTGCCGCGGCCTCCGGAACGATCATGCCGGATAGCAGGATGGCTAAGGCGGATAGCACGGATAGAGTTGTTCTTCTCATATGATTCAGTATTTAATATTATCAATTTATATAAAGGTTCTCTGTTGGGATCGCGTCTAGTTTGGACATGCTTGGCGTACGCCAGCTCCAGCCTAGGTACTCACCCTCGTAATCCTCGAAATAATGCAAGGCGAAGGGGTGGTAGCCTTTTTGTAAGGGGATGCGTCCCGTTGCGTCGATGGCGGCGTGGGAGGCATCATTGTCCACTACCTTTTCTTTGCCGATATAGAGGACGCTACCGTCATCCGAGCGGGTACTGAACTCATAGACTCCATCTTCCGGGGCGTATATATATCCGGTGAAGATATAACCGAAATGATCCGGCAATTTAGCGTTCAGGATAGAAGGCTCAGGTATTGTTCCGCTCTCGACCTCCTTCGCCTTTTGCAGATCGGCTACCCATTGGAACTCTCCTTCGTAATAAGTATAAGCTACCCCATGCTTCGTAGGCTGTATGGATAACGCGGGGCGTAATACGGCTTTTGTCGCTTGGATCGAGTACGTACGGCTGGGTACGAATCCCTTTTTATATCCTTTGGCCTTGATAATCGTGGTCTCTTTTAAGACGAATGGCTCGCTGTATACCGGAGCGTTCTCATCCGGTTCCGATCCGTCAAGCGTGTAATGGATAACCGCCTCGGGTGTCGTGGATTTTAGTTCCGCCGTAATCTCTCCTTCAAACAAATCCAGATCATTCGCTATGTAAGGGATAGAGACGGTAGGTTGCTCCGTATAGGAATAGGGAGCGTACTCGGGAGCGGTTCCCCAACGCTTGTCCGGTGTCGCCGAGAGCGTAAAGTCCAGTGTGCCTCCTTGCATCAACTGGTCGTAGGTGATGTAGCAATGCGATATCTCCTCGCCGTTTAAGGTAACCTTCGTGATATACTTGTTCTTATCCGGCTGGTTGGCGGTAATGACCAATGTCTTGCCATTGCCCAGCTTCATGTTCGCCTTATCGAACAACGGGGTCGTTAGGATAAACTGGTTGCTACCCGGACATACGGAGTAGAAGCCGAGGCTGCTCAAGATATACCAAGCGGACATCTGGCCGCAATCCTCATTGCCGATGATGCCTTCCGGCGTGGGCTGGTACATCTCGTCCAGCAAGCGACGGGTCCATTCCTGTGTCTTCCAGGGCTGGCCCACATAGCTATATAGGTAAGCCATGTGGTGGCTAGGCTCGTTGCCATGCGCATATTGACCGACCAATCCGGTAACGTCTACCAGATCGCCGACTACCTCGGAGGTAACCATAAATAAGCTATCCAGATCAGCGATGAACGCCTCCCGGCCTCCGAACAACTGGGTCAATCCATATACGTCATGCGGGGTAAAGAAACGATATTGCCAGGCCGTAGCCTCCGTATAGGAACGTCCGATGGCGAATGGATCGAAAGGTGTCTCCCAATTCCCATCCTGCCGTTTGCCCCGGAAGAACCGGGTACTACCGTCGAATACGTTGATAAAATTCTGGGAGCGCTTGATGAAGGTCTCATAATCATCCATATGTCCTAAAGCTTTCGCCATTTGTGCGATACACCAATCATCGTAGGCAAATTCCAATAGGCAGGAAACCGATTCTTTCTTGATATTCGTCGGGATGAAGCCTTCCTTTATATAATAATCCGCTCCTTTCTTATTCTTCTCAGCGGAGATCTTCATCGCTTCGAGAGCGTGTTCTGCGTCATATCCGCGAATACCTTTTAAATAAGCGTCCGCTATAATCAATGTGGAGTGATAACCGATCATGGTCCCGGTCTCGCCCGCCGATAAGGGCCATAACGGAAGCTCGCCGCTGGCGTCGTACATATCCAAGAGAGACTGTACCATATCATTCACCAAGGTAGTATCCAACAGAGTCATCATCGGATGCCAGGCCCGGAAGGTGTCCCAAGTGGAGAAGGTGGAGAATTGGCGGCGACCTGCCGGGATCGTCGCTACGCTCATGTCGTGACGGCGGTATTGTCCGTTCACGTCGCTCGCTATATTCGGAATGATCTTGCTATGGTATAGCGCCGTGTAGAAATTCGTGCGCTCGGCTTCGGTGCCTCCTTCTACCGTGATAACGTCCAGCTCTTTTTCCCAATCGGAGCGTGTCGCTTGATGGATGGCATCGAAATCAAAGCCATAGGAATCCGTCTCTTGCTCAAGGTTCAGACGGGCGTTCTCCTCATTTACGATCGATACCCCGACTTTGCAGACGATGGGCTTTCCGGTAGTCGTATCGAAGGTAAGTACGGCTTGCCGTTCGGAAGGCTGTTCCATGGAAGAGAAGGGTTGCGAGAACTGCGCTACAAAGAAGACATATTGATTGTCTACCCAGCCCCGGGTACGCCGCATACCGGTAAGCTCGTTATCCCCGGTTCGCTTCACCCAGCCCTCGTACATATATTCGTTATCCAATAAATGGTCCATATCGACCACCAACGTAGCCTCTGTCTCTTTTTTATAGGTATATCGGTGTATCCCGACATGCGGGGTCGTGGTAAGTTCCGCTAATACACCTGCCTCCCTGAGATTCACCGAGTAGTAACCCGGGGAAGCCTTCTCGTCCGAGTGCGAGAACGCTAGAGGTGTCTGGAGAGACGGGCGGAATAGGATATCGCCTAGGTCGATACATCCCGTACCGCTTAAATGGGTATGGGAAAAACCCATTAAGGTAGAATCGCTGTAATGATAACCGGAACAAGCGTCCCAATTCCCTTTCCGGGTGTCCGGGCTTAGTTGGACCGCTCCGTAAGGAGCCGTGGCCCCGGGATACGTGTGTCCGTGAAATCCCGTGCCGATAAACGGATTCACGGAATCGATGGGGGATTGTGGTGCTTGGCTACAGGCCGTGAATAAGGCTATTATTCCTGTACACAAGCAAGAAGAAAGCGTTTGAATTAATCTCATGGTATATTTTTTGTTTAATATATAGTATACAATAGGCAAAGGTAAGCTACCTATTTGAGATATGCGTTTTTACCCGGTAGAAAATAACATGGGCTGTTTCATTTTCTGAGACAGCCCGTAATTGAATCTTATTCGTTCCTTGATCGGTTTAAAGGAGTCGGTTAATATCCCTCGTTCTGCTTCAATTGACCATTCGATTTAGTAATCTCTTCACTTGGATACGGGAATACCATCATATGCGCTTGATAGGCGTTTTTGTTGGTGTAATCTTCGTAACCAATAATCGTGAATGCGGATTCCGGATTCGCCCGGTCTTCATATCTGCGGATACGTGGATGTGCGTTCAACTCTTTATCGGCCAATGTCTTTATGTCGGTATTGGAAGAACGGTTCCAACGCTTTAAGTCGAATAGATGATCTGTAAACTCAAATGCCAATTCACAACGGCGTTCGTGATATAGATCCTTCATCGTGGCGGTGCCGGCAAGCGGTGTCAAGTTGGAGCGTAGGCGGATACGGTTGATATCTGCGGTTGCTTTATCGGCTTGGCCTGTCATTAAATATGCCTCGGCACGGAACAATAACATTTCTGCGAAACGGATGATCGGGAAATTGACACGGACCGTAGGCCAGTCTCCGTTAGCACTCACGGCTCCTTCACCTACAGGGTCTGAGTATTTGAACGCGTCCATGTATTTATTGATCATGAAACCAGCTTCAAGGTCGGAGGTAGACCAGAACTTGCGTGTCTCGCCGAAGAACGGGAACTCTTGGTTGTATTCCAAGATTGAGCGTACTAAACGGTCATTACCTTTACCATCTTTCGCCATTTCTTCGTAGATGTCGTAAGAGGGCTTCATCTGCCCCCAACCATTATATTTGCCCCAGCCTTTGTTCTCAAGGATAATACCCGGGAATTCGGTACCGCCCGGTAGTGCGCCACCGATACTCGGAATAGTCCAGAGATATTCGGCGTTCCAATAATCTTTCAAGTCAGACGAGAATAGTTCCGCGAATGTAGGAGCTAGATCTCGATTGTAGTTGTTCTCCAATTGATTGACCATCTCGATGACGTTGTTCCATTGGGTAGCATCCCAAGTAGCCCAGTAAGCATAAGTTTTCGCTTTGAACGCCACGGCAGCAGCCTGATGTGCCCGGCCCCGGTTGTCGGCGTCATAGGATTCGAAGTTTGGAAGGTAGGCGATTGCCTTGTCCATATCTTCGATGATCAGTTTATAATTGTCCATAACGGTAGCTTGCTGAGGCGGTATGGAGTTGTCGTAATCGTCGGGGAAGTCCTCGTAACGTACGAAAGGCACTCCTTGTTTATCCGTACCGTACCGATAAGCGATCAGATAATGTGCCCAACCGCGACTGAAGTAAGCTTCGCCCAAGCTGCGTTTCTCGACGGCGGTCAGCGTCGTTCCCTTTTCTTTCTTCACTAATTCTTGGATGATCCAATTCGCACGGGACATAGTAGAATACATACGGCTGAATACATCTCTTAGAGGAGATTCATCACCGGTATAGGCTAAGGTCGCCAAAGAGTTATAACCGCGTGTACGTCCCCAAACAATGTCGCATGCGGCTCCCTGTTCCCAGAATAACTCACGGCCGTAACAACCCTCTTGATGGAATCTTTCATATAATCCGTCAATGGCATCAATGGCCTGTTGATCATTCAAGAAATAGGAGGTTGTAGTTGCGTTTCCTTCCGGCTGAACGTCGAGGAAGTCGCTACAAGAACTACAAACCAATGCGGATAATGCTAATACTGTAATATATCTTTTCATTTTGATCCTTTGTTAATATGAATATCTTTTAAAACACCCGATTAGTATGTCAATTTGACTCCGACAGAGAATATGCGTGAAACCGGATACTTCAAGGCATCCCAACCGCCGGTTTCCGGGTCCATTCCTGAATAGTTCGTGATCGTGAAGAGGTTCTCACCGCTAAGGTAAACCGACATCATGCTGTTGCGTTCTTGCAGGTGAGCGCATTTCCGGATAACATCACTCAAGTCATAGGATACGGTGAAGTTCTTCAAACGCAAGTAAGAAGCATTCTCCAGATACCAATCAGACGGTGTGCTAAAGTTGCTATTCGGGTCGTTTTTCGATAAGCGTGGAATATTCGACCCTGTATTCGACGGACTCCAAGCGTTCATGATCTCTTTTGAGCGGTTGAAGTTTCCTTCTACATCGCTTAAGGCCATATATTTACCTACATATAAAGCTTGTGCTCCACCTACGCCTTGGAACATAGCGCTTACGGAAAGCTTCTTCCAAGTGAATCCTCCGGAGAATGAGAATGTAGTTTTAGGTGTAGCGCTACCGCAGTATTGACGGTCTTCATCATTGATGACTCCATCACCATTGGCATCGACGAATTTCAAATCGCCGGCTACAGCGTCCGGTTGGATTCGTTTTCCGTCTTTGTTTACATAAGCGGCTGCATCCGCATCGCTTTGAAAAATGCCGTCAGTCTTGATCAGATAGAAAGAGGCCAGCGGTTCTCCTTCGGCTGTTTGATACATATATGGAAGGTTACGATAACTTCCATCGAAATATGCATCATTTTTGGTGATACCTGTCCAAACGCCCGGGGTTCCGTCTGCGTTCTTTACCCCAATATCAGAAACCCAGTTCTTTAGATAAGAGAAGTTTCCGGAAACGAAGTACGACCAATCTTTATTTACTTGTTGGTTCCAATTGATTTGTGCCTCGAAACCTCGGTTGCGGACTTCACCTTGATTGACTAACATGGCATCGATACCGATCGTTCCCGGCCAGTTCATCGTTTGCGACTGGATCAAGTTGAACGTGCGTTTGTCGAAATAGTCGAATGCCATGCTCAAGCGATTGTCGAACATGTTCACATCTAGACCTAAGTCCCATTGCTCGGAAGTTTCCCATGTTAAGTTGGGATTTAATGCGGTAGAGTTATAGACGAAGTTTCCCCAAATCTTGTTCGATTCTACGCCGTACTGTGCCTGCTCCGACCAATAATTCTTACCTAATAAAGCTGATTTGTAATTGTAACCGATAGATCCTAGATTACCGACACGTCCCCAAGAAGCACGGATCTTCAATAAATTCAGTGTCTCGCTTTTCGGGAAGAAAGATTCATTAGAGATTTTCCATCCGGCTGTTACGGCAGGAAAGTCGCCATAGTTATTATCTTTAGGTAGACGGCCTGCGTAATCACGACGCCAAGAGGCTGTAACGAAGTAACGATCGTTGAAGGAATAAGCCAGACGGGCGATCAAGGATACGTTTGCGTCAGGACCGGTCAAATAATCGGTAGCGGAAACGGAATTCGCATAGGATAGATATTGTAAATAATCGGATTCGTCAGATAAATCTTTTCCATTAACCTCTAATCCTCGCTTGCTGTAATGATCGGCCGTAGTGGATAGTAAGACACCCACGGTGTGCATGTCATTAAACGTATTGTCGTAAGTCAATGTGTTTTCCGTTTTCCATGCGTCTGCACGGTAAGTCGTTTCATCCAGATTATTTGTCAAGGAGGGTTTTCCCACCTCGTCACGGATCGGACTGAAGTTCTTATATAGATTATTCTTCAGGTTGTAAGTGAAACGGCTCGTGAACTTTAAGCCGGTAACGATATTCGCTAGTTCCAGACTGGTCGTACTCCAGATGTCGCTGGTTCGGTCATAGCGGTTTTCCGCTTCCAGCAAGCGAACCGGATTGACAGCGTCTCCGTGGATATCTGCGAAATTGGAGCCATATTTGGCGATGTAATCCGGGTCTTCGGTCGTTGTTCCACCGTAAGTACCATCCAGCGGATTGTAAACCGTAGCGCTGGCAGGCATATACATAGCCGCCGCGACAACTCCCGTATAACCACTGTCGGTATCTTTTGAACGGCTTTCGTTGTTCTTCCAAACCACGTCTTCGGTGATGGTCACCCATTTATTCAATTTGAATTTACCGTTGTAACGAAGTGAAAGGTTCTTGTTGAAAGTATTGATCAATACACCTTCATCGTTATCGTAAGCAAATGAAACACGGTTGGAGGCATTCTCGGAACCAACATTCAAGGCTACGTTATGGCGTTGGTAGAAAGCGGTGCGGAAGATCTCGTCCATCCAGTTGGTACGTGTGGTACCTACCCATGGGTTCTTGGTCAAATCCCAACCGGTCGGCAATGTAAGCCCCGCGTTTGCGTAAGACAGTTTTCGCATCTCGAGTTGCTCTTCCGCATTTAACGGCTCGATTACGTTGCTAGCTTTACGAACACCGAAAGTCGCGTCATAGCTCAACGAGGTCTTTCGCCTTCTTGGTGGTTACCAAGATAACACCGCCGGCTCCGGATTGCGCTCCATAGATAGCGGCAGAGGCAGCATCTTTTAAGACGACAATCGTCTCGATATCATTCATAGAGGCGATGGGTGCGCCGGGAACACCGTCAACAACCCATAATACGTTATCGCCATTCTGTGAGCCCTGTCCACGAATCACGATCGAGGGTGTAGCCGTCGGGTCTCCACCGTTCGCTTGTACGGTAACACCCGCTAACTGCCCTTGCAACATACTTTCGGTAGAGGTAACCGGACGGGCCACCAAGTCTTCCGTGTTGTTCAGCACGCCCACGGAAGCGGAGAGATCTTGTTTGCGTTGCCCCGCTCCATAACCGAGTACGACTACCTCATCCAATTTCTGCGTATCTTCTTCTAGGATGATGTTGAAGGTCGTTTTCCCGTTTATCGGGATACTTTGCGTCATATAACCGATATAACTGATCTCTAAGGTAGCGTTTTCCGGAACTTCCAGTAGGAAATCTCCATCGAGCCCGGTGATTACTCCGTTTGTCGTCCCTTTTACGATCACGTTCGCGCCAATTACAGGAATCCCCGCCTGGTCTTTGACGATACCGGAAATCTGTTTCGTACTTTGTTGGTAGATGCTGGGACTCGGAAGTTCTAAGCCCGATGATTGCCCGAAGACGGGAGAAGCTTGAGCGGTTTGGGTACCTGCCACTATGCCACATAAAGACATCCCTACGCATAGATGCTTGACAGGGATGAAATCATAAAGCCGTTGTTTCATGTTTGCGTATTTTAGTGTTTATCTAAATCTGCCGCAAAAGTAGGCGTAATATGTGCGAGTATAGTGGAAGGTCTTATGAAGCGTTTGTGAATAAAATGTTGCAAAGCTGTTGCAGCCTTACTGCAACGCACGTGCAGTGTTACTGCGACAGGCGTGCAGTAACACTGCAATGCGGGTTGCAGTAATCAGAAATCAAAGTATCGTTTAGCGTTGTTGTAACTGATGTCCTCCACCATCTGTCCAATGAAGGAAAACTCGGAGGCGGGCAATAAGCCTTTCTCTATCTCATTGCCTAGCATATTACAAAGGATCCGGCGGAAATACTCATGACGGGGATATGACAGGAAGCTACGGGAATCTGTCAGCATACCGACGAAACGGCTTAAAAGCCCGAGGCTGGAAAGCGCATTTAATTGATCTTCCATACCTTTGATCTGATCGAGGAACCACCAAGCCGCTCCATATTGCATCTTCCCGGGTACACTGCCGTCGTTGAAATTGTAGGCATTGGCTACCATCAACTCGGTGTCGCGGGGGTTCAGGTTGTAAACGATCGTTTTCGCTAACAGCCCTTCTTGATCTAAACGACTGAAAAAGCGGTTCATGGATACGGAGATCGGCTGATCGTCGATAGCGTCGAAACCCGTGTCCGGTCCTAATAACTTGAACATCCGTTTGTTATTATTTCGGTTAGCGCCGATATGGAATTGTTGTACCCATCCACTCCGGGCATCCATCGCCGCCAATTCGTATAGCAATGCCGAACGGTATTTGCGAACTTCCTGCTCCGTGAGCGATTTGCCCATACGAGCCTTGAGGAAGATCACCTCAATCTCCTGCTCGGTATAAGGTTCGGCATAGAATGTATCCAACCCGTGGTCCGATAACCGGCACCCTTGGGCGGCGAAGAAATCATGCCGCTTTTGTAATGCCTCCAATAAATGCTTGTAGGTGAGGATGGTCTTATCGGCAGCCTCCTCCAGCTTGGACAAATAGTCATTAAGCGCCTTGAAATTATCGATAGTGAGTACCTTGTCCGGTCGCCATGCCGGATATACACGAGTGTGGCATCCGTTTGAACGTATTTTTTGATGGTATTCCAAGGAATCTATAGGATCGTCGGTCGTACAAACGATCTCTACGTTCATCCGTTTCATGATGGCTTGCGCACGATACTCGGGGGTACGTAGTTTATCCGTACAAGTTGTGTAGATTTCCTTGGCGGAAGCCGGATTCAAGACTTTATGGATTCCGAATATACGGCTAAGTTCCAGATGTGTCCAATGATAAAGCGGGTTTCGCATCGTGTAAGGCATCGTCTCGGCCCATTTAAGGAATTTCTCGTAAGGAGATTTATCTCCGGTGATATATTCCTCGGGAATACCGTTCGCTCTCATCGCCCGCCATTTGTAATGGTCTCCGCCCAGCCATATCTCCGTAAGATCCTCGAATTGGTGATTCTCCGCTATTTGCCGGGGATCCAGATGGCAATGGTAATCAATGATGGGCATCTTCGCCGCATGCTCGTGATATAACTCACGGGCCGTGTCGGTTTGGAGCAAGAAATCTTGATCTAAAAAGTTTTTCATACTTGGCGATACTTTTGAATGATAGATAAGGCGTTGCGGCATAAATCGGTAATGGATTGCCAATCGTTTCCCGCTATCGCTTCTTTGGGGAAGAGTTTGGACCCCATTCCTACGCAGGTCACGCCGGCCTTGAACCAAGCGGATAGATTCTCCTCTGTCGGCTCCACGGCACCGGTCGCCATGATTAGGGTCCATGGCATGGGCGCCTTTATGTTCTTGACAAATGAGGGACCTCCTACATTTCCGGCGGGGAATATCTTGCAAAGGTCGCAACCTGTTTCTTGGGCAAAGCCGATCTCGGATACGGAACCGCAGCCGGGCGTATAAGGGATGAGGCGACGGTTACATATCTTCGCTATCTCCGGGTTAAACAGCGGACCGACTACGAAGTTTGCCCCTAGCTGTATGAATAAGGCGGCTGTGGCCGGGTCTACGATAGAACCTACGCCCAATACTAATTCCGGACATTCCTTGGCGGCGTATTTTACCAGCTCGCCAAATACCTCGTGGGCGAAATCTCCCCGGTTAGTAAACTCGAAGGCTCTGACGCCTCCCTCGTAACAGGCTTTTACAACTTGTTTTGCGATCTCTACCTCTTTATTATAATAGACGGGCACCATTCCGGTTTGGATGATAGCCTGTAATGTTTGTATTTTATTGAATCGAGCCATATTGGGAATTAAAAATTGAAAGTTGAGAATTGAAAATTAGCGGGAGACACGGCCGGAGGTGTCGCCGGACATGAGTTTTTCTACTTCCTCTACGGTTACTTGATTGAAGTCTCCGTAGATCGTGTGTTTCAGGCAGGAAGCCGCTACCGCAAAGTCCAAGGCTTTCTGGTCGTCACCGGGGTAGGAGAGCAAACCGTAAATAAGGCCTCCCATAAAAGAATCGCCTCCACCTACACGATCTACGATATGGGTGATGTCATACCGGCGGGATTCGTACAACCGGTTGTCGGCGTATAGCACTCCGCCCCATGTGTTATGATTGGCATTGATGGAGCCTCTTAGCGTGATGATAACTTTCCGGGCACGTGGGAAGCGAGCCATTAATTGGGTACATACCGACTGGAAAGAAGCGGCGTGTACCTCGCCTTCCGTGGCGGCAGCGTCGAAACCTTCGGGCTTGATACCGAAGACTTTCTCGGCATCTTCCTCGTTTCCTAGGATGATATCGCATCCGGCTACTAGTTCCGGCATGACCTCATGGGCTGTCTTACCGTATTTCCAGAGATTTTTCCGGTAGTTGAGGTCGCAGGATACCGTGATGCCCAATCGGTTTGCCGCCTGTATCGCTTCCAAGCATACGTTGGCGGCACCTTCGGATATGGCTGGCGTGATACCTGTCCAGTGAAACCAAGAGGCATCTTTGAATACCTCGTCCCAATCGATCATCCCCGGTTGGATCTCGGCGATGGAAGAATGAGCCCGGTCATATACCACCTTGCTGGCACGAGCGACCGCTCCGGTCTCCAGAAAATAAATGCCTAACCGTTCCCCTCCGTAAATGATCTTGGATGTTCCGATACCCTGTTTGCGTAATTCCATAACGCAGGCACGGGCGATGTCATTTTTGGGTAAACGGGTTACAAACTCAGTCTCTATGCCATAGTTGGCGAGTGAGGCGGCGACATTCGCTTCCCCTCCGCCAAAAGTAGCGTTGAACTGATTGGCTTGGCAAAAGCGTAAATAGTCCGGAGTAGCCAGCCTAAGCATGATCTCTCCGAAAGTTATGACTTTCTTACTCATGGTGGTATAGTATTATGTTTTTCGCAAATGTAAGGGTTTATTTCGAATAATGTATAGCGTGTGTGCGAAAACATAGGCTTTTTTATTCCACCACCCACCGCTCAATGTTTCGTGTCTCGGAAGAAAAGTTTACACCGATCTTGAAAACCTTGCGTCCATCGTTGGCGAAAGGCAGGGCGTATCGTTTCTCGTCGATTTGCCGCAGGGCATCTTCCGCAGAGCCATTCAACTTAAACTCCATGATGTATATGTAACGATCGGTCTGTACGACGAGGTCGATACGACCGTTTGAGGTGTGGTATTCCACCTTGGCGTAAAGCCCGATCAGTCGGAAGACAATGAAAAGTACATTTTGGTAATGCAACTCCGTGTCTCGTTCCGGCTTTTGGCCAGCGATCACCTCGTAAGGGGTGTCGGCGAAGAAGCTTTGCAAGCGACGGAAGAAAGCGTCGTAATCACCATTCTCCACCTCCCGGACAAAACGCCCGATTTCGAAAGGAGTCTTTGGGGCGCTAACACTGGTGTAGAAAGGAAGCAGGTATTTGACAAAGCCTTCTTCTACCTCTAAATTGGGAAATCCTACTTTATAGATACCAAAGCGAGAATCATAATCCTTGATCGAATCTTCTCGAAGTTCTGTATACCGATGGGATAAATAGTCTGGTTCATAGTGCCAAGTATTTAATG
>OODO01001034.1_pt1 | contig 21384 bp, 18 predicted proteins | sample 1671261 | NCBI WGS metagenome assembly OODO01 (sample SAMN06348138, study PRJEB24527) | human gut metagenome | biome: human gut; feature: ankylosing spondylitis patient; material: feces | host: Homo sapiens | place: China | collected 2015-10 | reverse complement strand
CTATAATTGCGTACATATGGCACCTCCTATTTATCATTACTCGCCAGTTACGGTGTTGCCAATAAGCAAACTTTTACCTCACTGTGCGGCATACTAGTGTATAATAGCACATGACCACCTGTTCGTCAAGCTGTTTATGATAAAATTTCACGCAAAGATTTGTATACTTTTTTCCGGGTCAGTTCCACCAGACCAAGTCTGGTAATATCGATAAAATTTGCGGGAACCGAATCTTTTTGTAATTCCTCCCGAATAACGGAAATCAGCTTCCGCTGCTGTTCTTTCTTTTTCAGATTGATGAAATCCACGAGGATCATCCCTGAAATGTTGCGCAGACGAAGCTGCCGTGCAATCTCTTTTGCCGCTTCAACATTGATCGCAAATAAAGCCTCTTCCCGGCGGGACCGGTTTTTTCCGCTGTTGACATCAATGACCGTCAGGGTTTCAAGAGATTCAATGATAATATTGGCTCCGGAATCAAGCCATACTTTGGAAGAAAGCAGTTCCTGCATATTACCCCGCAGATGATATAAAGTCGAAAGACTGACCGCATCATCCCGGTAAAGTTGCACTTTCTTTTCTTCCACAAGATGGGGAAGGTATGCACAGATCTCCTGATACAGATCCTGACCATCCGTAAGAACCAGATCTGTTTTTTCAAAATTTTCTGCTTTTAACCGCGCCAGATAGCCGGGGAGATTCCGGTACACCAGATCTCCGGCATTCTGATGTGTACCGGTCTTCTTTAAAGCCCGGTATTCTTTCTGCACCAGCTCGATATCTTCGCATAATTCGGTTTCCGGAACCGCCCCTGCATTGGTTCTGAATACCAGCCCGTACCCTTCTGCTTCATGATCCTTACACGTGTTCTCTAAAAGAGCTGACATTCTTTTTGACTCCTCCTGGGATAATTTTTTAGAAACGCCAAGACAGGTATTCTCTGTCGAAAGGAAACAGTAATGTCCATGCACTACAAGCTTGGTGCTTACGACCGGATCTTTGGTTTTTACCGCATCTTTTACAACCTGCACCAGCAACTCATCCCCTTCACAGAGCGCTTCTTTTTTGGATAATTTTCTGGTATACACCGGGTTTTTCACATCATTCAGCGGAAGATAGCATTTCTGTCCATCCGCAATGCGCACAAAAGCGGCATGAATATTGGGCACAATCTTCTCTACATATCCTACATAAATATGATCCAGCAGAGTATTTTCTTCCGGTTCAAAAACCTGAAGTTCCTGCAGCTTCCGGTTCTCATCTAAAACCAGATAAGCAAGATACTCTGTCTGATGATGTTCCAGTTTTGTGACAACGATCCGATTCATTTAAACAATTTCCTCTCCCATGCCGGAAAGCCCAACCAGCTGCCCCTGTTCATCCCTCGCATAAACTTCGAGCCGGTGGATCTGGATTGCGGATTCGCAGTATTCCAGTCCGCAAAGCTGATAAACCGATGAAAGTACCAGTTCCGGTTTGATATTATCCACACTGCCCGTAGAAACCTGCAGGAAAAATGCCGGGCGTCCCTGCTCCTCTTCAACGGAAAACGCGTATACCAATGGTTTTAGGTCCACTTCCCGTTCACTTTTTTTCGTCTTTTTGATAATGGTAAACTGTGGGCTGTCCAAAAACCGTTCTTTGACGATTCTTTTCCATTCTTCCGTTGAAAACGGACTTTCGTACCCTTCTTTATAGCTCAGCCGGTAATCCGCTGCTGCCACAATTGACATCGCGGTTTTCGCTTTATCCGGCAGTTTCACATAGGAAGTAACCTCCACACCATCTACCATGGTTTCATTCAGTGCAGCGACTGCCTCCTTAGATGTCATGGATTCATTGACTTCAATATCAAAATATTCGCCATCGCTTGTGATTCCGACTCCAAGCGGCGCCGCAAAGGACATAATCTGATGCGGAGAATATCCTTCCGAATAACGGATATCAATCTTTGCACGCCGGACCGCTTTCTGAAAATAGCGCATCATATCCAGGTGTCCGATGAATTTCATGACACCCCATTTTCGAAATTTAATTCTGATTTTCAAAGCAGACACCTCCTCCAAATTGTCTTGCACCACATCCGGAACAGCGCATCCGGCAGTTTGGTGTCACCGTCTCACTGAGCGCGGTTTTCCATTCACGCAGCATAAATGCCTTTGTCACACCGACATCAATAAAATCCCACGGGAAAATTTCATCGTCGCTTCGTGCTCTCTTGGTATAAAAATCAATATCAATGCCACATGCAGCAAATGCCTCCAGCCACAGATCATAGTGAAAGAATTCCGACCACGCATCGAAAAATCCGCCGTGTTCATACACATAAAGAATTGCTTTTGAAATCTTACGGTCTCCGCGCGCAAGAATTCCTTCCAATACCGTCACATCGGCTTCATGCCAGTTGTAACGGATACTCTTGTGGTTTAACTGTTCCTTTACATGATCATTGACAATCTTGGCACGCGCCAGATAATCTGATGGGTCTAACATGGTAGCCCACTGGAACGGGGTAAAAGGTTTCGGTACAAAAAAGGAAGTACTGATTGTAATCTGGCATTTTCCGTTTCTCTGTTCCTTTGGCACGGTGTCATAATACAAAGCGGCAATCTCGTTTGCCAGTTCCGGGATCGCCCGCATATCTTCTTCTGTTTCCGTTGGAAGTCCAAGCATAAAATAAAGCTTGACCTTATTCCAGCCGCCGACAAACGCATCATGGGAACCGGTCAGAATATTGTCAACCGTCAGGCCTTTATTGATGACATTTCGCAGTCTCTGGGAACCTGCCTCCGGGGCAAATGTCAGACTGCTTTTTTTGATGTCCTGCACTTTCTGCATAATATCAAGGGAAAAGGCATCAATACGAAGGGATGGCAGGGAAATATTGACATGTTTTTTGTCACACTCCTCAATCAGGAAATTGATCAGTTCCTCCAGATCGGAATAATCCGATGAACTGAGAGAACTTAAGGAAATCTCTTCATAGCCGGTCGACGCAAGCATGGTTTGTGCAAGTTCTTTCAGTCGTTTTACGCCCTTTTCCCGGTTTGGCCGGTAAATCATGCCGGCCTGACAAAAACGGCATCCGCGGATACAGCCCCTCTGTATTTCAAGCACCACGCGATCCTGTGTTGCTTTGATAAATGGAACCACCGGTTTTTCCGGATAAACCGAGCCGGTCAGATCCATATCCACCTGCTTTTTGATGGTTGCCGGAATATCATCATAAACAGGAGTAAATGCCGCTATCGTGCCATCTTCTTTGTAACGGACTTCATACAGCGACGGGACATAAATGCCCTCTATTTTTGCCGCCTCATGCAGAAATGCCTTTCTTGAATACTGTCCGGATGCCCGCATCGACTTATAGAGATTTAAAAATGTATCATACTGTGTCTCCCCTTCTCCAATATAAAAACAATCAAAAAAGTCTGCAATCGGTTCCGGATTATAAGAACATGGTCCTCCACCTAAAATAATCGGGTCTTCGTCCCCACGTTCAGCCGAAAGAAGCGGAATCTGTGCCAGATCCAGAATCTGTAAAATATTGGTGTAGCACATCTCATACTGCAGAGTCAGACCGACAAAATCAAAGTTTTTGATCGGTTCCTGGGACTCAAGTCCGAACAGCGGAATATTCTGCTCCTTCATAATTTTATGCAGATCCGGCCATGGAGAATAGACACGTTCACACCAGGTGTCCTCTCTGCGGTTAAACATGTCATATAGGATCTGAATTCCAAGATGTGACATACCAATTTCGTATACATCAGGAAAACACATCGCAAAACGAATCTGCGATGTGTCATCTTTTACTACAGAATTCAGCTCATTACCGATATAGCGTGCAGGTTTTTCAATCTGCATCAGAATCTCGTCACTTAAAGCTAGTTTTCTCATAGATACCTCTTAACATTTATTTTTTATCGCTGGGCAAGTTCATTGGCAATCTCTTCCCAGGTAATGCCTTTTTCCACCATAAGCACCATACAGTGATACAGAAAATCGGAAATCTCGTATTTGATGTTTTCCGGTTCCGGATTTTTCGCTGCAATTACAATTTCCGTACATTCTTCCCCAAGTTTCTGCAAAATTTTATCGGTTCCTTTCCCAAACAGATAATTGGTATAGGAACCATCCTGCGGATGTGCTTTACGTTCCTTGATAATATCATACACGCTCTCAAGTACCTTCAGCGGATTTTTCTCAACATACTCTTTTTGTACGATGCTATTGAAAAAACAGGTACGGTTTCCGGTGTGACAGGCAGCCCCTACCTGGGAGACTTTTGCCAGAATCGTATCAAAGTCGCAGTCAGCCGTCAGGGATTTCACATACTGGAAATGCCCGGAAGTCAGGCCTTTGGTCCAGAGTTCATCACGGCTTCTGCTCCAGTAGGTCATTTTCCCGAGATTAATTGTCGTATCAAACGCTTCTTTGTTCATATACGCAAGCATCAGCACTTCATCTGTACGGTAATCCTGCACAATGACCGGAACCATTCCGTCCGAATTCAGTTTCAGATCCTCCCAGGACAGATCCGGTGCAAAATTATACATATTGATGCCTTCCTGAAGCAGAGAAGACTTTAACTTCATAATATCCGTTGAAGTATCATTGATGAACGGACCCGCAATTCCTCGGATTTTTTCCCGCTTTAGCAGCCTTACGATCTCGTCAAAATTATAATCCGGAAGTTCCACCACATACGGAATGTTGGTCAGATTTTCCAATGCATCCAGAATTTCCGGATTTAACACCAGTGCTTCATGGAATGTATTCTCAATCGAATCCTGATTCTTAAAAATAAAATCCACATTGTTGATAGAGAGCAGAATCCGGTCTTTGCCAAAACGTGCACTGGCTTCCTCCGCCAGTCCGATGCTCGAAGGCTTAGAAGCATTCAAAATCACTTGAAGGCATCCCGCAAACAAAAGTTTTTTGATGTCTTCCAGACGGTTAATGTTTCCTCCTGCGCATACTTTAATATCAATGTTGCGATTGATGTTTCGAATCGTATTGACATTCTTTTCATGCTCATCATCGCTGGTAGACAGGTCAAAAATAATGATCTTGTCAACTCCACTGTCGTTGTATAACTGGCACAGTCGATAAACATTCGCATCTACCGGCGTAAAATCGGTCATGGATCTTACTGCATGACCATCTTTTAAATAAAGCGTCGCGACAATGTTTTTTTGTTTCATGTATTACAAACTTCCTTTCGTTGACAGAATTCCTTTTACTCTCGGATCATGGGAAACCGCTTCATCCAAAGCTCTGGCAAATGCCTTAAACATCGCTTCTGCCATATGATGATTATTTCCGGGGCTTAACACCTTAATGTGCAGATTCATGCCCGCACTGTAGGAGACCGCATAGAAAAATTCACGGATCATTTCGGTATCAAGTGTTCCCAGACGCTCCGTAGTAAATTCGCCGTCAAATACAAGATATGGACGTCCGGATAGATCTACCGCACACAAAACAAGTGTCTCATCCATCGGAAGGATACAGCTTCCAAATCGTTTGATTCCGCTTTTGTCCCCCAATGCCTTTTTGATCGCATCTCCAAGTACGATTCCGCAGTCTTCGATCGTATGATGGCTGTCGACCTGAAGATCTCCATCACATTCCATATGCAGATCGAAGAAACCGTGCTTGGAAAATCCCTCCAGCATATGATCAAAAAATCCAATGCCTGTCTCAATATGGGAAATACCGCTTCCATCCAGATTTAAAGTCACCTGAATGTCCGTCTCTTTTGTTTTGCGTGTTGTGCTGATCTGTCTTTTTTCCATAATCTGCTCCTTTTAGACTTTCTTTCCCATATACTACTCAAACCGAACGCGGATGGAGTTTGCATGTGCGGTCAGTTTCTCACATTCCGCAAACTGCTCAATATCTTTATGTACTTTTTCAAGCGCTTCCCGTGAGTAAGAAATAATGCTGGACTTTTTAATAAAATCATCCACGGAAAGTGCGGAAAAGAACTTGGCCGTTCCGTTTGTCGGAAGAACATGGTTTGGTCCGGCAAAGTAATCGCCAAGCGGCTCGGAGGAATACTCTCCGATAAAGATAGCACCGGCATTGCGGATCTTTGTCATTACGTGGAACGGATCTGCTGTGACGATTTCCATATGTTCGGATGCAATCGCATTTACGGTATCAATTGCTTCTTCCATATTATCTGCCACAAGAATATATCCGTAATTGTCCAAAGACTTCTGGATGATCTCTTTTCTGGAAAGTTCTGCGACAAACTGATCAATCTCTGCAGATACTTCTTCTGCAAGTTTCTGGCTTGTGGTGATCAGAATTGCAGATGCCATCTCATCATGTTCTGCCTGGGATAACAGATCCGCTGCAACATAGCGTGGATTTGCAGTCTCATCCGCAAGCACTAAAATCTCACTCGGTCCTGCAATGGAATCAATGCTGACATAACCAAACACTGCTTTTTTGGCAAGTGCGACATAAATATTTCCCGGTCCGACAATCTTGTCAACCTTTGGCACACTTTCGGTTCCAAATGCCATGGCAGCAATTGCCTGTGCTCCACCGACTTTATAGATCTCATCAACTCCGGCTTCTTTGGCTGCAACCAGAGTGGAAGGATATACTTTTCCATCTTTGCCTGGTGGCGTACACATTACAATACGGTCTACTCCCGCAACTTTTGCCGGAAGAACATTCATCAGTACGGAAGAAGGATACACGGCCTTTCCGCCCGGAACATAGACACCAACCGTTGCAAGTGCGGTAACTTTCTGTCCAAGAATGATACCGTCCTCTGTCGTAAACCAGGAATTCTGTACCTGTTTTTCATGATATTTTTTGATATTTACAAGAGACTTGCGGATCACTGCAAGCAATGTCGTGTCAACCTGCTCATAGGCCTCGGCAATCTCTTCTTCTGTTACAAGAATATTGCCGGCATTGATGTCCGCACCGTCAAACTGCTTGGTATAATTAAAAACTGCCTGATCGCGGTTATTTCGCACTTCTTCAATAATGGCGTTTACACGGCCTTCAAACTCACCGTAATTATTCGGGCTTCTTTTTAAGAGATTCTGCAGAATATCTTTTCTGGTATCCTCTGTAAGTTTTAAAATTCTCATGATGTCCCTCCTAAATGACTTTTTTCAAATCGCGGATCAGTTTTGTGATTCGTTCATTTTCCATTTTCATACTTACCTGGTTTACGACCACGCGTGCAGAAAGCGGACAAACTTCCTCTAACACCGTCAGCCCGTTTTCACGCAAAGTCGTACCTGTCTCTACTATATCACAGATTACCTCTGATAGTCCAACGATCGGTGCAAGTTCGATGGAACCATTCAGCTTGATAATCTCAACCGTCTGATGTTTTTTGTTATAAAAATAATCTTTGGCAATCCGCGGATACTTGGTTGCCACACGGATCTGTTCATGATGCTGCAAAAGTTCCGCAGCACTTTCCGGTCCACAGATGCACATTTTGCATTTTCCGAATCCAAGATCCAGCACTTCATAAATATTTCTCGACTCTTCTAAAATCGTGTCTTTTCCGACAATTCCAATATCGGCTGCACCATACTCTACATATGTAGGCACATCCGGTCCCTTGGCAAGGAAAAACCGAAGTCCAAGTTCCTCATTGACAAAGATCAGTTTACGGGTATCCGGATCACGGATCTCATCACAGGTGATTCCTATTTTTTCAAACAGTTCGAGTGTCTTTTTTGCCAGACGTCCCTTTCCCAGTGCAAACGTCAGATATCTCTTTTCTTCCATGATCTCCTCCTATGCTTCCTCTATAAATTCTACTTTTGAAACGTGATCCTTCATGGCATAGCTCAGATAATCATCTTTGCTCCGGCCTTCCTGCATCTGGATCAGAGAAACCGAAATTCCCTGAGCGCGAAGTTCTTTCGCTTTTTCTACTGCTTCCGCAATCTTATTTTCCGCGTAAACGATCATCTGATTTTTCTCTTCGGACGGAAGTGTGATCTTTTGTCTGGAAAGAGCGGAAAGAAGCTGGTCCACAACAATGGCAAAACCAATGGCCGGTGCTTTTCTTCCGAAATATGTAAGCAGCCTGTCATAGCGTCCTCCCTTTACCACAGGTTCTCCTGTTCCAAATGTATATCCTGCAAAAATAATACCGGTATAATAATGGTAATTGCTGATGATTCCGAGTTCAAACGAAACGTATTTTTCAATTCCGTATAACCGCAGAAACGATCCGAGTTTTTCCAGATCAGTAATTGCGGAAAGAATGTTCGGGTAATCCGAAGCAAGAGACTTTGCCTCAGCAAGTTCTTCTACCTGTGTCTCAAAACTTCCGAGAAGGGAAAACAGTTTCTTTAACGTGTCATTTAAATGCATTCCCTCTACCATTTCTTCCACACCGAAATAATTTTTATTGGCAAGCAGTTCTCTTAATTCCTGCTGCTGTTCCTCATCAAGTCCTGCCGCCTCTGCCAGCCCGCGGAAAAACTGTGCATGTCCCACCGAGATCTGAAATTCTTTCAGTCCGCTCGAAAGAAGGGACTCCACTACCATGGCAAGTATTTCTGCGTCAGCGGCAACCGTTCCGTCTCCGATCAGCTCCGCACCGCACTGTGTCGTTTCCTTTAAGCGTCCCTGATACGCGTTGGAATTGATAAACGTGTTTCCCATATAACAAAGTTTTACCGGCATATCATCTTCGGTATAGTACTTTGCAGCACTTCTTGCAATGGATGGAGTAAAATCCGGACGAAGTACCAGCGTGCTTCCGTCCTTGTCAAAAAACTTATACAAATCTTTGGATGGTGTTGTACCGATTTCTTTTCCAAAAATATTAAAAAATTCAAACGTTGGTGTCTGAATATCACGATATCCATATTGACGCAATACATCGTGTAATCTCTCCTGCAACAGTAGTTTCTGTTTGCACTCTCCGTTATAAATATCCCGGACTCCGTCCGGCGTATGTAACATCTGGTCTGTCATAATCGAACCTCTCGCTTTACTATTTTAAAGTGATACCGTGATAATTTGGTAGCACATGAAACAACGCTATTATAAGAAATATTCCAAAGATTGTCAATCCCTGTCCTCTAAATCCTTCTGGAGAACCTGAAGATAGGGAATCAGTACCCCTGATACCTTTGGCAGAAAATAGGCCGGATTCAGCTCCTCATACCGAAAGCTTTTCCGTCCACCATCCAGAGCCCGGTTCCAGAACTTCTCCAGATCGGAAAAACGCAGATAATAAAATTCCTCCCTGTGCGTAAAAGATATCAGAAGAAACGCTATTCCCTCCTGCTTTTCAAACTGCTCCATAAAAGCCACCTGATGCGGATGAACATTGGCAAGCGGAAAGGTGTCGGTGTTGCATTCCTTTGCATCAAAACACACCGGAATTCCCTGTACAGCTCCAATATAATCTACGGTACTTTTCTGTTCAAAATAGGCAAGTGTGATGTGTCTGGTTTCTTTATCAATATTAATAGGAGTAATCGGTGTCGGGATCTTCTGGATCAGCGCCAGACCGTTGTGTGCATATTTTTCGTTTGTACGGTTTAAAAGATCCTCCAGTGTTGATCCGCGCAGTCCCCTTGAATTCCAGGTCGGCATCTGCTATCCACGCTCCTTTTCCATAATTTCTTTAAATATTTCGGGCATCGGAGCAGTAAAAACTCTTCCGTCCGGAAATTCCAGACGATACGCATGAAGCAGCTGATGATCCACATGAAAGGTACCATAAAATTTGTGATTCACTGACGGGTCCCCATACTTGCGATCTCCGATAACCGGATGACCGACAGATGCCAGATGTGCACGAATCTGATGTGTTTTTCCGGTAATCAGGCAGATTTCCAACAGACTGCATGTTCCTTTCGCCTGTACGGACGTATAAGAAGTCTCAATCCGTACAGCATCTTTTTGTTCCTGTGTCAGAATCTTTACCTGATTGGTATGTTCGTCTTTGATAAGCCATCCGGACAGATGTACCGGTTTTGTAACGTTCCCGGATACAATGGCACGGTAAAATTTATGAATGGTACGTTCCCGCAGCCCCTCGGAAAGCATCTGTGCGCCGGCAAGCGTTTTGCCCATCAGAAGAAGTCCAGTCGTATTGCGGTCCAGCCGGTTGCACACTGACGGACGAAACGTGCCGAATGTCTCCTGAGAAAGTGCCCCGCTCCGGATCAGATAGCCGAGCAGATATTCATTGGCAGACAGATCCTGTTCTTTTGCTTTCTGGGAAAGCATATTGTATGGCTTATCCGCGATGAGAATATCCGTATCTTCATAAATGATGGAAAGCCCCTTCATTGGCAGACGCTGCAGCATGTGAAACTCTTCCTGCAGTTTTTTTGTGTCCTGCATAAATTTATGCAGTGTTTCATCACTGAAAAACACCGCTACCTGCGCGCCTTTTTGCAGCGTCTCCTTCCCGGTCGCTTTTTTTCCGTCCAAAGTAATATTCTTTTTTCGAAGCATCTTATATAAAAAACTGACCGATGCATTGGGCAGCAGTTTTTTTAAATATTTATCAAACCGCTGGTTGGCATCATTCGTGCCGATGGTAAATGTTTTCATAACGTTTCCTACTTCTTTTTATGGATGTTGCGGATGGTTTTCTTTTTGTGTTTTGCGGTCACCATCTTTCCGGCAGCAGCCTTGCCTGCCGATGCCTTCTTTCCCTGTCTGGATGACCGGTAGGAAGTACCCGCGTCTTTTTTCGGCCGGCGCGGACGGATCAGACATTTGGAATCAAATCCGATCAGATCCTGACGTCCTGCTTTGATTAATGCTTCATGTACCAGATCGTAATTTTTCGGGTTGCGATACTGGATCAGTGCACGCTGCATGGCTTTTTCATGCGGATTGGTTGCCACATATACAGGTTCCATTGTCCGCGGGTCCAGTCCTGTATAATACATGCAGGTAGAAATCGTTGACGGTGTCGGATAAAAATCCTGTACCTGTTCCGGCATGTAACCTAAATCCCGCAGATACTCTGCTAGTTCAACCGCTTCTTTCAGCGTCGATCCCGGATGGGAAGACATCAGATACGGCACAAGATACTGCTCTTTTCCGATTTTTTTATTCATATCTTTATACGCTTTTACAAAACTGTTATACACTTCCACACTTGGCTTTCCCAGTTTCTGTAAAACGGTATTGCTGATATGTTCCGGTGCCACCTTCAACTGCCCGCTCACATGACGCTCGCACAGTTCCCGCAAAAATGTACGATCCTTATCATACATCAGATAATCAAACCGGATACCCGAACGGATAAATACTTTTTTCACACCCGGAAGCACCCGCAGCTTTTTCAAAAGGGCAATGTAATCCTTATGGTCTACTTCCAGATTCTTACATGGTTTTGGGAACAGGCACTGTTTCGTCGGACAGGCTCCCTTCGTCATCTGCTTTTTGCATGCCGGTGCACGGAAATTCGCCGTAGGTCCTCCGACATCATGGATATACCCTTTGAAGTCCGGTTCCTGAATGATCTGTTTTGCCTCATCAATGATCGACTCGTGGCTTCTCGTCTGAATAATTCTGCCCTGATGAAACGTCAGCGCACAGAAACTGCATCCGCCAAAACATCCGCGGTTGCTGATCAGGGAAAACTTAATCTCCCGGATCGCAGGAACCCCTCCGTCTTTTTCATATGACGGATGATAATTCCGCATATACGGAAGTGCATAGACTTCATCCATTTCCGTCTGTGTCAATGGCTTTGCCGGTGGATTCTGCACAACAAATGTGGTTCCACCGTAAGGCTCAAACAGGCGCTTTCCGGAAAATGGATCTGTATTACAGTACTGCTTATAAAAACTCTGCGCAAACGAACGCTTATTTTCTTTGATCTCATCATAATCCGGTAACTCGATGGCATCATAGATCAGATCACGGTTTTTTGTTTTAAATACGGTTCCGTCAATAAAGGTAATATCATGCACATCGATTCCGGCATTCAATGCATCTGCGATTTCAATGATACTGTGTTCTCCCATTCCATAAGAAATCAGATCTGCACCGGAATCAAGCAGGATCGAACGTTTCACCTTGTTGGACCAGTAATCATAATGTGCCAGACGGCGCAAACTGGCTTCAATTCCACCGATAATGATCGGGGTCTTCTTGTATGTATGCCGGATCAGATTACAGTACACCACGGTAGCATAATCCGGTCGCTTTCCCATTACGCCTCCCGGGGTATAGGAATCGGTTGCACGGCGTTTTTTGGATACCGAATAATGATTCACCATAGAATCCATATTTCCGGCAGAAACCAAAAAGCCAAGTCTTGGAACGCCAAGCACGGAAATAGAAGCATCATCCTTCCAGTCCGGCTGCGCAATGATTCCCACCGTATAGCCATGTGCCTCCAGCAGTCTGGCAATGATTGCATGACCAAAAGACGGATGATCTACATATGCGTCTCCGCACACATATACAAAATCCAGCTGTTTAATCCCGCGTTCCTGCATATCCTGTTTTGAAATCGGCAGATACCCTTCGTACATAATTTTATACTCCTGATGATTGTTTATTTTCCGCTTCTTTTTTCAGGGAAGCCAGTTCCTGTTCCGTAAGTTTACGGTAAGTTGCCTTTTCTAATGTTCCAAGTGTAAGTGTTCCCATGGAGATCCGTTTCAGATATGTCACCTTACATCCAACCGATGCAAACATACGCTTCACCTGGTGAAATCTGCCTTCCGAAATCGTAAGTTCCGCCTCACGGTCCCCAAGGATTTTGAGATCTGCCGGAAGTGTGCGCTTCTCATCGCCGATGTCCACGCCCTCTGCAAATTGTCCTGCCGTCGTATCTGGAATTTTCTGATCTACCTGTACAAAATACGTTTTTTTGACATGATAAGCCGGTGACAGCAGGCGATGCGTGAGTTCTCCGTCATTTGTAATCAGCAAAAAACCTTCCGTATCCTTATCCAGTCTTCCGACCGGTGCAAACTCTTTTCGCATGGACTCCGGGAAGAAATCCATAACCGTCCGGTTTAACCGGTCACATCTTGCCGTCACACAGCCCGCCGGTTTATGAAAGAGATAATAGGAATACTTCTCATAAATCACCGGACGATGATCAAACAGAATCTGATCCTGTTCCGGATCAACCTTAAGATCCGGTTTCTTTGCCACCGCATCATTTACCGTAATTCGTCCCTCGCGGATTCGTTTTTTCACATCGGTGCGTGTGCCGACGCCGGAATCCGCCAGGAATTTGTCCAGGCGAATCATACGTTTGCCTGCTGCAGAAATGCAACAAGGAAATCCCATACTCTTGCGGTAGAAGAAATGGATAAATGCTCTTTTGGCGTGTGAATGTCAAAATTGTCCGGTCCGAAAGAAACGCAGTCGAGATCCGGAATTTTTTCAGAAAGAAGGCCACACTCCAGCCCTGCATGAATCGTGGAAAATACAGGTTTTTTATGAAACAGCTCTTCGTATACTTTTTCTACCTGCGGACGCAGCGCAGAATCCGTGCGATACTCCCACGCCGGATAATCACCTTCCACTTCTGCTTCTCCTCCAAGCATCTCCACAAGCATCGTAACACGTGCACACAGATCTTCTTTGCGGGTTTTTACACTGCTTCGGATCGAAGTAAGCGACGTCAAGGCATCTTCTTTTAATTCCAGAATTCCAAGATTTAAGGAAGTTTCTACCTGACCGTTTAACAGCTGGCTCATATGCTGAATTCCGTTTGGCACATTGCGCAGATAAAAAATCACACGGCTTACCGAATGATAATCTAATATTTCCGCTTCAGCATTGCCCTGTTCTTCTATCAGCACCTGCACGCCCGGATCTGTTTCCACCAGTTCTTTTTTTAATATTTCATTCAGTTCTTTTACATATTCACAGACAATCTGCGTATTTTCTGCCGGAATCAGGATTTCTGCCTCACATTCTCTTGGAATTGCATTGTCCTTTAACCCACCATGCAAAGTGAGAATTCCAAACGGGGAACGCGAAAAGATTCCATACAGCAGGCGTCCCATCAAAAGATCTGCATTTCCATGTTCTTTATCGATCTCACTGCCGGAATGTCCGCCGGAAAGCCCGGTCACAATAAGAGAAAGTTTCTTTCCCGTCTGTCTGACACGGGTTACGGGAATGGAAACATTTAATGCCATACCGCCCGCACAGCCGGTCAGGAAAATTCCCTCTTCATCACTGTCAATATTTAACATGGTATGTCCGGTCAGCATAGACAGATCCATGACAGCCGCCCCCAGCATTCCGATTTCTTCATCCACGGTAATCACAACTTCTAATTTCGGATGGGAAATTTCATCTGATTCCAAAATTGCCAGCGCATATGCCACTGCAATTCCGTCATCTCCGCCAAGCGTTGTCCCTTCTGCCTTCAGGAAATCTCCATCTACATACAGGCGCAGCCCTTCTTTATCCATGTCAAGATTACAGTCTTTTTCTTTTTCACAGACCATATCCATGTGTCCCTGAATGATGATCGCCGGAGCCTTTTCATAACCTTTGGATGCTTCCTTGACAAGAACCACATTGTTTGCTTCATCCTGATACCAGGTCAGTGCGTGTTCTTTTGCAAATTTTACCAGGTAATCACTGATCGCTTTGGTGTTTCCCGATCCATGTGGAATTGCTGCGATCTGCTTGAAATAATAAAATACCCTTTCCGGATATAAATGCTCTAATGTACTCATATACTCCTCCTGTCTCACATAAACTGTATCATGAAAAAATTTGTATTTACTCTTCTCTGTTGCATACTGTTTTTGTTTTTTATCTGTTTCCCCCACGCAGCAGTCTCGGCATCAAAACAAGGGCTGCAGCTGTGGTTTACACAGATTCTTCCGACACTGCTCCCTTTTTGTGTCCTCTCGTATGTCATTCTGCGCAGTGAAATTCTTCCAAAAAAATTTTCTGCCTGCTACATCGTACTGTGTGGTTTTTTATTCGGATTTCCCATCGGCTGCAAACTGACTGCCGACTTTTACAGCAGTAACTATATCTCCCGGGAAAAAGCCTCTGCCTTATGCTGCTTTACAAACAACTTAAGTCCCGTATTTGTCATAACCGCCATTCAGGAAATTTTGCAGCTTCCGTTATCTCCTGTATACGTTTTTCTGATCTATGGCATTCCGTTTTTGTATGGAATGAGTATGCTGTTATTATATCACAGAACCCCTTCTTCTACACAAAAAGAAACGGCATCAAGATTTCATATGGATATGCAAATCATTGATGCCGGCATCATTCACGGATTTGAAACCCTGATCAAAATATGCGGCTATATCATCCTGTTTTCCATTTTCTCCGAAATGCTGCAGACACTGCCGTTTCCGGCGCATTGGTTTTCGCTGACCGCCACCGGATTCTTAGAAGTTACAAACGGTGTTGCGCTGCTTTCCACCTCTGCCTGCACCAGACAGATAAAATCTCTTCTGGCAGTGTTATTCCTGTCATGGGGAGGATTGTCCGGCATTTTTCAGGTCTCTTCCATCCTTCACCAGACCGGCCTCTCGCTCCGGAACTATGTATTACAGAAAATAATCCTCTTACTGTTAACCGTTGGATGCTGTATTCCTTTACTCTTCCTGGGCATCCTCATCTGAAGCTGAAATATTGGTAATCTGTGGCTCCTCTGCAGACTCTGCTGCCTGTCCGGCAGAAGCGGCTGCCTCCTCTGCTGCTTCTGTCTGTGGAAACAGCTGTGCCCGGTTCTTTGTCACTACATCAAGGAAACCCTGCAGTGAAGAAATCAGACTGTCATACCGCGCCTGAGAAGTCTCGATGGAATTAGACAAAACCTCCTCGATCTCATGCAGCTGGTCATCCGCATATCCCATGGCACTGACACGCAGATTGTTTGCCTCATTGGTAGCATTGTCTAAAATTTCCTGGGCCTGCTTGGTTGCGATCATAACAACTTCATTTGCCTGTGCATATGCCTGCTGCATAATCTGATGCTCGCTGACAAGTTCGTTGGTCTGCACCTGTGCCTGTGCAATGATCTGATCCGCCTTCGCCTGTGCATCTGCTAAAATTGCTTCCTTATTGCTGATAATCTTCTGATAACGCTTTACTTCTTCCGGTGTTTTGGCGCGAAGTTCCGCAATAAGTTCTTCTAATTCTTCTTTGTTGACAATAATCTTTGTACTTGAGAGTGGCTGGAATTTACAGCCATCAATATACTCTTCGATTTCCTCAATAATCTGTTCCATCTTACTGCTCATAGTGAAAATCTCTCCTATCTGTTCTCATATTTCTTATAAATCCGTTCAATAAAACGTTCCGGTACAAAGTTGGAAATATCTCCACCGTAGGACGCAAATTCCTTGACAATTGTCGAACTTAAATAGGAATAAGAAAGATCACTTGTCAGGAAAATGGTTTCAATATTAGAATCCTGCACATGGTTCGCCTGTGCGATCTGCAGCTCGTACTCAAAATCTGTCACTGCACGAAGCCCACGCACGATAATGGTAGCATCTATTTTATTCATAAACTCTACCAACAGACCATCAAAGGACGCCACCGTAACGTTTGGAATATCCTTTGTCATCTCTTCTATCATACTAACACGTTCTTCCAAAGAAAACAACGAATTTTTTGCGCTGTTGTTGAGCACTCCGACGACCAGCTCATCCACAATTCTTGAAGCACGGTTGATGATGTCCATATGTCCGAATGTCAGTGGATCAAAACTTCCCGGATAAATTGCTTTTTTCATGTTTGTTATACCCTCTTCTGTTGAATAAAGACATGCATGTTTGTCTTATATTTTTTGAACTTTATCACGGAAAATCCCAGCTCATCCAGATAAGAAAAATCCGTATCCAGCGATGCTTCCACAATAATCATGGTGTCAGGTTTCAACACACTTGATTTTGAAAGGAAACGCAGCACATCTTCTTCAAGTCCCTGCCGGTATGGCGGGGGCATGAAAAAAATATCAAATGTATATTTTCCCTCCAGACTGCTGATTCCGCTGATCACATCCGTGGTAAGCAGTCTGGATTCCTTCGTAAATTTTGTGAATGCAATATTATCTTCAATGCATTTGGCCGCTTTCCGGTTATTCTCAATAAAAACCGCATACAAAGCTCCGCGGCTGATTGCTTCTAACCCGATCTGACCGCTGCCCGCAAACAGATCCAGGAAATAACATCCCGGCACATCATTCTGTAGCATATTGAATAATGTCTCTTTGATCTTGTCTGTTGTCGGGCGCGTTTCCAGCCCCTCAATTGTTTTCAGCGGCAGGCTGCGCGCTGTTCCTGCTATGATTCGCATAAGGTTCCTCCATATGTTTTGATGATACACCGCTCCAGAAATGCAATGGCATATGCCGCAGCCGCATGTCTTATTTCACTTCTTGTACCGGTAAAATGTTCTGTCCCGGAAAATATCTTTCCCTGCACAAAACATCCAAAACAGACCGTTCCCACCGGAGTCTTTAAAGTTCCTCCCCCGGGTCCGGCAACCCCCGTTGTAGCCACCGCACATCCCGCGTGTGCCTGTTTTGCAGCGCCTCTTGCCATCTCCTGTGCGGTCTGTTCACTCACGACACCATAATCGGAAATGGTCTCCGGCAATACGCCCAGTATCTTTTCTTTTGCTTCGGGAGCATAAGTGATATATCCCTCTTTAAAATAATCGGAAATTCCCGGAATATCTACCAGTGCAGACGCTACCAGTCCTCCGGTACAGCTCTCGGCTGTCGTCACCAGCAGCTGGTGTTCTGCCAGAAGTCTGTCAATTTTCATTAGTTCTGATCCTTTAATACTTCTTTGTTTTTTACGATATAATCAATCAGAGATACGACGGTAAGTACCAGGGAAATATAAATAAATACCGTTCCGAGTACTGTAAATACCGTATTTTGAATATTCAGTACCAGAAGAATCACGGTGACCATCTGGGATGCGGTTTTAAACTTGCCCCAGTAGCTTGCAGCGATCACTACACCATTGTCTGCAGCAATCAGACGGAATCCGCTGATAATAAACTCGCGGGAAATAATCACAATCACAATCCATGCCGGAATTCTGTCCAGTGCAATCAAACAGATCAGTGCAGAGCAGACCAGAAGCTTGTCTGCCAGCGGGTCCATAAACTTTCCGAAATTTGTTACAAGATTGTACTTTCTTGCAATTTTTCCATCCAGAAAATCGGTCAGGCTTGCGACAATAAAAATAACAAGCGCAATGTAATTTCCGTATCCTTCAAAGTATGGAGCTAACAGGAAAAATACAAAAAACGGAATAAGAATCACACGGAAAGTCGTTAATTTATTTGGTAAATTCATAATTGTTCCTCCTATTTTACAATCGTAGCGATCAGGTCATATTCATATGCACCGGTAACTTCCACCTTCACAATATCTCCGGTTAAAAGTTCTTCGTCTGTATTGATAAAAATATATCCGTCTACATTTGGCGCATCCCGGTAGGTTCTGCCGACGTAGGTATTGTTTTCATCCGCAACCTGTCCTTCGATAAACGCATACAAAACCGTACCTTTCATGGCTTCATTCCTGTCAAAAATCACTTCTTCCTGAAGTTCCATGACATCTGCCTGCCATTCTTCTTTTTGTTCCTGCGGCACCTGATCCGGCATTTCTGCTGCCGGTGTTCCTTCCTCCGCGGAATAAGTAAACGCTCCGAGACGGTCAAATTCCATATCATTGACAAACTGCATCAGTTCTTCGTGCTGCTCTTTTGTCTCCCCGGGGAATCCGCAGATCAAAGAGGTCCGCAAAGTGATATCCGGGACACGTTTTCTCAAATAATGGATTCTCTCGATCAGTTCTTTTTTATTTGTTTTTCTTCCCATACGCTGCAAAATCGTATCGTTGCAGTGCTGAACCGGCATGTCCAGATAATGACAGACCTTCTTATCCCTAATCATGGAATCAATCAGTTCCTCATAGATTTCTTCCGGATAACAGTACATAATACGAATCCAGAACAGACCGGAAATCCCGTTCAGGCGGTCTAACAATTCATGCAGGCATTTTTTCCCATACAGATCCACACCGTAAAGCGTTGTCTCCTGCGCAACAAGGATCAGTTCCTTTACGCCTCCTGCAACCAGTTCTTCTGCTGACGTAACCAGCTCGTCCATCGGAACACTGCGGTAACGTCCGCGCACAGACGGGATCACACAGTAGGTGCAGTTTTTGTTGCATCCCTCTGCAATTTTCAGATATGCATAATGTCCACCTGTCGTAACCGTCCGTTTGGTCGACAGCTGCGGCAGTCCGCTGAGCGTATGAAAATTTTTATAAAATTTATGCTGCAGGGTCTCCTCGAGTGCCTCTACAATGGAATCATAGGAATTGGTTCCTAAAATAGCATCTACTTCCGGTATTTCTTTTTTCACTTCATCCTGATAACGCTGTGTCAGGCAGCCGGTGACAATGAGTGATTTACAGCAGCCTGTTTTTTTCTGCTCTGCCATTTCCAGAATGGTGTTAATGCTTTCTTCTTTTGCATCGCCGATAAAACAGCAGCTGTTGACAATAATGATATCCGCTTCCGTTTCATCATCCGTCAGTTCAATTCCATGACTGGTAAGCATACCGATCATGTACTCGGAATCTACCAGATTTTTGTCACATCCGAGTGAAACAAATAATAATTTCATATAACCTCTCACTTGAAAAAGGGAATGACAGTTGTCACTCCCTTTTGGTATTTCTTAGTTTTCGTCCTCTCCAGGTACAATCTTTACTTCTCCGCGGTATAACTCTTCCACGGCAATGGAAAGCGGCTTGTTGCAGACCGGATCATCAATCAGTGGTTTTGCTCCGGCAATGATCTGTCTTGCACGCTTTGCTGTGGCAAGAACGATGGAGTAACGGCTGTTTACCACCGGTTCTTCACCGATTTCGCCCTCGTCATTTACAACTTTCATTAATTCAACATAAGATGGATGTATCATATTCATTCTCCTTTCGAAAAGCTTTTGAGATTTTCTCTCATTTGATTAATAAAATCTATATTAGCAGATACCCGATACTCCTGATCCCTTCCGGTATTTTGTGACTGCTCATCACAGATCAGCTGATCAATCAAAGCCGATGCGTGATCCACCGTATCGTTTACCACTAAATAATCATAATTTTCGATTCCTTCGGATTCCTCACATGCACGTGCAAGCCGTGCCGCAATGACCTCCGGAGTCTCTGTACCGCGTCCGACCAGACGGTCACGCAGTGTCCCGGCATCCGGTGCCGTAACAAACATCAGGACAGCATCTTTTATTTTTTCTTTTACTTTTAATGCTCCCTGTATCTCAATCTCTAAAATTACATTCTTTCCGAGATTTAAATTTTCCTCCACATAAGAACGAGGAGTTCCATAAGAGTGGCTGACATATTTTGCATATTCTAAAAAATCATCCTTCTGAATCATGGAATCAAACGTTTCGTCCGTCACAAAAAAATAATCCACACCATCTTTTTCTCCCGGTCTCGGATCTCTGGTAGTTGCGGAAACCGACAGTGCATACCTGTCCGGATGTGCTGCCAGCAGTGCTTTCATCAGAGTTCCTTTGCCCGCTCCGGAAAATCCGGAAATAACAACTAACTTTCCTTTCTGTTCCATAACGCGCTTCCTTTATTCTATATTTTGGATCTGTTCGCGGATCTTTTCGATTCCGGTCTTCAGATTAATTCCCACATCTGAAATTTCAATATTATTTGCCTTTGAGAGAATCGTATTTGCTTCACGGTTCATCTCCTGTGCAATAAAATCGAGTTTGCGTCCTACCGGACCTCCCTCTGAAAGTGTCTCCTTCATCGAGGTAATATGGCTGCGCAGACGCACGGTTTCTTCATCCACACACACCTTGTCTGCATAGATCGTAACCTCTGTCGCAATTCTTCCCTCATCGATCTGGGTATCTCCCAAAAGTTCCTGGATCTTTTCCGTCAGATGGCTGCGGTATTCCTGCATAATCTGCGGAGAACGCTCCTCAATGAAATCCACTCCGGCAAGCAGGTCATCTAACTTCTCACAGAGATCCTTCTTTAAGTTCTCGCCTTCCCGGATACGGGTCTCAACAAATTGTTCACATGCTCCGCAGATTGCCTTCTGCAATCCATTCCAGAGCTCTTCTTCGTCCATTTCCTGTTCTTCCATAACAAAGACATCCGGATAACGGGACAGTGTGCTTACCCGCACATCATTTTCCAGATGGAATGTTTCTGCCATGGCATTCAGATATTTTAAATACTCACCGGCAAGTCCCTCATTATACTTAAGTGCATAATTGTCCTCCGTATAGTCCTCATAGGAAATATACAGATCCACTTTGCCTCGTTCAATATATTTTTTAGATCGGAAGAGCGTCGTGTAGGGAAAGAGTGTAGATCTCGGTGGT